>CESU01045319.1_pt1 | contig 13794 bp, 12 predicted proteins | sample 531141 | NCBI WGS metagenome assembly CESU01 (sample SAMEA2621401, study PRJEB7988) | marine metagenome | isolation source: saline water (ENVO:00002010), including
TGACCTTTAGTAGCACTTAGTACTTTCTTATGTTTTGCTTTAGCTGTGACTGATTTGGTAGTTCTTGGCATGATTTATCTTCTTATTAGTTTGGAAGCCATCTTAAGCACAACACCTGTTAACTTGTTAAGACCTCTGTTATGTCTTTTTCTTTTTGTAGACTGTTTTGTAAGAATATGATTTCTATTAGCACTTTTGCTTTTAACAGAAGATCCCGTCTTCTTAAAACGCTTGGCAGCTCCAGAATGTGTTTTTAATTTATATCCCATATTATTAATCTTTTATAAAAATTTACTTCTTTCTTAAAGGTGATAAAACCATAAGCAATTGCCTACCTTCAAGAGAAGGCTCCTGATCTACTTGAGCAATATCTTGAAGCTCATCCCTTAATTTATTTAAAAGATTAAGACCCATGTCGCTATTCAAAATTTCTCTACCTCTAAAACGGACGCTTATTTTAGTCTTATCTCCGTCAAGAATAAAGCTTTTAACCTTTTTTAATTTAATATTATAGTCACCTATGTCTGTAGATGGTCTAAATTTAATTTCTTTTGTTGTATTTCTTTTAACTTTTACCTTTGAGGAGGATAAACTTTTTTTCTTATCAAAGACATGTTTTCCATAATCTAAAAGCTTACAGACGACCGGATTTGCATCTGAAGGGGATACCTGAACTAAATCAAGCGAAGCTGTTTTGGCTGATTCTAATGCAGCGGAAAAAGGAACTAGGCCTTGTTTATCACCATTAGCCCCAATAAGCATTACTTCAGAAGCTCTTATTTTTTCGTTAATGGGTGTAATATTTTTTTTCTGTGAAGCTATGAGAGTACCTATAGAGAGTAGTAAACAGAAATAATGATCATTAAGTTTTAAGCAAAAGGTTGTGCGGGATTTTATTAGATATAATTTTCGTCATAATTTGTGGTGATTTTATACTAATTAGGTGATTTCGCAAATAGTTTATTATGGCTGAAGCAGAGAGTGAACCCATGAACCATCTATATTGATATATGCTTCTCTTTTGTTTAATCTAGAATCATCACCCTCCCAAAATTCAAAGTAATAAGGCTCAACTCCATATCCACCCCAGTAATCTGGTCTATCCTTGAGTAAATCATTATTATTTAGAACTATATTGTAAGAGTCCACTACATCTTGATAGGAATTTACTTTTTTAGATTGATTAGAAGAAATAGCAAGAGCATTTTTTTTGTTCGATCTTTCTTTAAAGTGCTTATCAGAAACAGCAGAAGATATTTTCTTAATAACACCTTTTATTCTTATCTGTATATTGGTTGAGTTCCAATAAAATAATAGAGAAACCTGCTCGTGAGATTTAAATTGAATGGCTTTGGGACTATCGAAATTACTAAAAAAAATAAATTCTTTATTTTCGATAAATTTAAGATTAACAAACCTTGAATCTACCTCATTTAATTCTTTTGAAAAAGATGATATGGCCATGGCTTCTATATTTTTTTGATCATATTTAAATGCGAGATTGTATTGTTTCTTAAATTCAGTAAAAGGAGGTAAATTGGCAATTTTTTCTATATTAATCATAAATTATTTTTAATTTTTCGAGAGTTTATATTTATCTTTATTATTTTTTTATTCTTCCATAATTATCTGTAATTCTAACAATATCATCTTCTTCGATATAATCTCCAATATTAACTTCTATAAATACTAAAAGCTCTTCCGAAATATTTTTAATTCGGTGTTTTGAAAGAATTGGGATGAATATATGATCTCCTTTTGCAAGATTACTAATTACTCCATCAAGCTCTACTGATGCAGACCCGCTTACTATGACCCAATGCTCACTCCTATATTTATGATACTGAAGACTTAGTTGATGACCTGGATTAACATTAATTTTTTTTACTTTATATCCCTTTGACGAGCCTAGAATAATTTCATGCGTGCCCCAAGGAGCATGAGATAAATTTTCTGATGAAAGATTCTTATTAGCAGCTTTTTTTAAACTATTTTTAAACGAATCTTCAAGAATCCAGGAGCTACTATTAATTTTAGAATTACCTCCTACGCCAAACTCAAAATCAACACAGGGGTTATCTTTATACTCTAGGAGTTCTGGAGTATTTTTTATTTGGCGATCACCCCCATTAATAAAAATAACTTTTTTAAAACTATTAAGGCATATTTTTATTGCATCGCAGGCACTCTCATCATCGTCATTAAATTCAATAACCTTATCAACCATTTGTAAACTTTGGATTATTTCTGCTCTCTCTTTCCATGGCATAAATGAGTGACCTTTTTTTCTAGTAAGCCACTCTTCTGAATTTAATCCAACTATAAGAATATCTGCATATTTTTTAGCTTCTATAAAGTACCTAATATGACCATTATGTATGGGGTCAAAGCCACCCGTAACAAGTGCTACTTTTTTACTCATTGATTATCTCCCTAATCTTAATTAGATTAAATTTAGAGACTGTAAGGTTAATATTTTTCATTTTTTATGGAGATAATGTCTAAGGCCATCTCCTTCATTATTGAATTTCTTGCATATTTTTTACAAAAAAGTTCTCTATCAATTCCTCTATTTGATTCATATATTTTTTCAAGCCCTAAAATCATTTCTTCTACATTACATGGATTAAAGATTTTAACATCAGATATATTTTCTATAATAAAGTCTCTTGCGAAGCCAGAAACTCCAGCAAGAATTGGTTTGTTTGTTGAGGCATATTCAAATAATTTTGATGGTAAAACTTTTTTATACGCCTCATAGTCATTCAAATGTAAAAATAAGATATCTGCATTTTTATAATAATCATTTAAGCTATCTCTGCTAATTGGGTCTATTAATTCTACATTGTCAATTCTATAACTAGACAATGATTCAATTAAATATTTTTTTGAGCTGCCGTCACCAATTACTTTAAAGTTTACTTTATCATTTAATTTTTTAGCTGCTGCAGGTATTATTTTATGAAGTCCTTGCCCAGTTCCTATATTTCCTGCATATAGTATTTCAATTTTTTTTGAAATGCCTTTTGATTTCTTAAAATCATAGCTTAAAAAATTATTATCTATCCCATTTGTAAAATTCGTTAAATGTAAATTAGGTACAATTTCTTTAACGTAATCATTAAAACCATGGCTAACTAGATTTATTTTAGTAGCAGTCTTAAAAGTATTTTTTTCTAGAAAAGAGAAAAGTGGAATTAAAGTCTTTATGATTAGATTATTTGAATATATGCTTTTTATTGAATCTATAAAAAGATCTCTTATGTCTAGGTAAAGAGGAATTTTCTTTCTTTTTGCAATTGAAGCGCCAAGGACTGCTGTCATCAACCTTGAAGAAGTTGCAAATATAATGTCCCAGTCTCTATCCCTAGCCTCTTTATTAACTGCCTTAGCAAATGTAAGAAATGAAATTGCTTGATCTCTTATTCCACCTTTATGATCAGGTACTTTAAATTGCTTGATTTTTACTCTCTTATTAATAAATTTATCATCAGAATAATCTTTAAATGATTTATATCTATTTGGAGTTGTAGTAAAAACTTCTATTTCGAGATTCTTATCCACTTCTAAAAGTGAGGTTACAAGAGCCATTGATCTAAATGATCCAGCACTTAGGTCTGGAGGAAAGTAAAAACTAATTAATAATATTTTCATGAAGAGCTATTTAAAAATTATTTTCTAGAGCACCACAAAAATCAACTACGTTTAGAGTCAATTTATCTAAAGACCTAAATTCATCATGTTTAACCAATATGAAAATGATATCACTATCAATGCAGGCTTGTTCTAAACTTGATAATTTATACATTTCATGTGTTTCGATGTTAGGCTCAACTAGAATTGGGTTAAGCCCATTATCATATAGCTTTTTAATAACATGAATTGCCGGAGACTCTCTGAGATCATCAATATTTGGTTTAAAAGCTAGTCCTAAACAAGCTATTTTCGGAACTTTTTTAGTTTTATTAGTAAAATTCTTAATTGAGGATTTTATTTTATCTATTACCCAATCAGTTTTCTTATTATTTACCTCTCTGGCTGACTTTATTATCGTCGAATTAACTGGATCTTTTGAAACAATAAACCAAGGATCAACAGCTATACAGTGGCCACCAACTCCAGTTCCTGGTTGAAGAATGTCCACTCTTGGATGCATATTTGCTAAGGATATAAGTTTCCATACATCAATTCCCTCTTTGTCACATAAGATAGATAGCTCATTTGCAAATGCGATATTTACATCTCTGAAACTATTTTCAGTTAATTTACACATTTCTGCAGTCTTGTGATCAGTTTGGAATACATTTCCAGAAACAAAAGTTTCATAAAATTTTGAAACTACTTTCGATGATGTTAAAGAATATCCTCCAATAATTCTGTCATTCTCGATAAGTTCTTTCATTATATTTCCAGGCAGCACTCTTTCTGGGCAGTATGCTAAATTTATTTGATCAATATCAATACCTTCAGATATAAATAAATCAGCTATTTTTTCTGTTGTTCCCACTGGAGAGGTGGATTCAAGTATCACGGTATCATTAGGTTTCAATAGCTTTGAAATCTCTTTAGCTGCAGAAAGAACTAATTCAATGTTTGGTGAGGGTGGTTTGGTATCAGAATAGAATGGTGTTGGAACACAAATTATATAAATATCTGCTTTTTGGGGACTTTTATATGCTTGTAATTTTTTTAATTCTATTGCTTTTTTAACATATTTATCTAAGTGAGGCTCAACAATATGGATTTTTCCTTGATTTATAGTAGTTATAACGTCATCTTTTATGTCGAAGCCTTTGACATTATATCCTTTGCATGCAAGCAATGCTGCAGTTGGAAGACCTATATAACCTAGTCCCATTATTGTTATATCTTTATCCATTGCTTAATTTCTCCAGAATGTCAGCTATTTTCTTGGATGCCGTACCATCTCCATAGGGGTTATGAGATTTAGACATAAGTTTGTATTTCTTTTCATCATCTAAGAGGTTGGAAATAGAGTGGATTATTTGATTTTTGTTTGCTCCGGATAAGATTACAGTACCAGCATCAACTGCTTCAGGTCTCTCTGTTGTATCTCTCATAACAACAACTGGCTTCCCAAGACTAGGTGCCTCTTCTTGAATACCTCCACTGTCTGTTAGCACTATAAAAGAATGTTTTAAAAGATATATGAACGGCTCATATTCAATAGGTTTAACTAAATGAACATTATCAATATCCTTGAGAATTGAATTAACTGGATCTTGAACATTTGGGTTCAAGTGGACAGGATATACAAAATGAATATCATTATACTTCTCTGATAAATGTTTAATTGCATTACATATTTCTAAAAAGCCTTTTCCAAAATTCTCTCTTCTATGACCAGTAATCAAAATAAATTTTTTATTCTTCCAGTCAAAGTTAATACGACTATCTATAAGATTTTCAATTTCATGTTTTAATTTTGGCGATTTATTTATTTTATCAATAATATAAAAAAGAGCATCAATTACTGTATTTCCTGTTACATATATATTTTTAAAACTAACTCCTTCCTCAAGAAGATTTTTTTTACTAGTCTCTGTTGGTGCAAAATGCCATTCAGAAATCTTACTTATAGTTTGTCTATTGAACTCCTCTGGGAATGGAGACTTAATATCATTAGTCCTTAGCCCGGCCTCAATATGCCCCACTGGTATATTAGAGTAAAAGCCTGATAAAGCAGCTATGAAAGATGTGGTTGTATCACCATGAACCAGGATTATGTCTGGATTATTTTTCTTTAAGACAGCCTTCATACCAATTAATGCAGAAGATGATATATCAAAAAGATCTTGTTTCTTTTTCATTAAGTCTAAGTTTATATCTGGTTTTATATGAAAAACCTCGAGCACCTGATTGAGCATCTCTTTGTGCTGTCCGGTTACACATATCTTGATATCAAAAATCTCTGTTCTAGTTGATAATTCATGAAAAAGTGGAGACATTTTTATAGCCTCTGGACGAGTTCCAAAAACCAACATGATTTTTTTCTTATTATTCATAACTCTTAATCCCATTCTAAGGAGCAGCTAATATTCTTGTTGATACATTTAATTTTTATAGCCTTAGTGGCAACTGAATTACCAAAGTAAGGTGAATATTGAAAATCTATTAATTCTGATTCATCGCTACTAATCATACTTATCTCATTCCCATCTAGCATTTTTAAAATAAACCTATTCGAATCTTTTTGTATGATTTTAACATCAGGATGAATAATATAATGAGCAATTGCTGAATTATATTTTCCTGAGATCTTATCAGTTATTAATAATTTATTTTTTTCAAAATACCATTCTCGATTATGTACCGGTTTACCATTAATATGTTTGTATCCATTATGAGAGCATGATACTTTAGTAAAGAATTCTTTTTGACTAATTTTTAAATCGTATGGCCTTGCCCTTCTTCCTACTCTAAAAGAATTCCATACATCAGAAGAATTTTGATCATTTAAAACAACTGTATTATGAGAAGAAGTCATTCTTTCTCTGTTTCGTTTTTCTCCTAATTCATATGTTGAAGTTCCTCCATTCACAAAAATTCTATAAGTATTAAAAGACAATTCAAATGAAAGAGTATCAGCATGGGCATGAGCTGGTAAATAGCTTGGTCCAACATCTGCAATATCAATAAAGATATCTACCTTTAAATCGCTTAATTTTATATAACCTGTGTTCTTTAGATGAACTAATTTGATATTTTTATCATCTTTTTCTATTGTTTTAGATTCTAGTATCCCTAGGCTGTTAGCATATTTTATTAATTCCAAGGTACTTGATGAGACATTTAATGCAGAGTCGTTAAATAGTGCTATTTGACCATCCTTATGAGTCATTACTTCAAGCCAGTCTATCATTTTTAATGCTATTTTTTTCCAGTTATGTATTTGTTCTTTCTTGAAAGAATCAGGAAATGAGATACTTAGTTGGATTATGTCTAACAGATCTTCCAAAAAGATAGCATGATACATTGGACTCAGTTCAAAATTACCTCCATCATCAAGAATCTGTTCTTTGAGTTCGTTATCAATTATTTTAAAAGCCTTCGAAGTCCACTTGGAAGAAGATCTTCCTTCCAAAAGAATACCAGAAAAAAGTAATGCTTTTGCATTCGAAAAAAGATGATTCCCTAATAAATGCCATTCAATCCTTCTAAATAGCCATTCAGTCTGAAAATTTAAGCTTTGGATCATTTTTTGATTAGTAGGATTATCATTTATTACCCATTTAGCCCAATTTACAATTCTTAAGGATGTTGGGTATGAATCCCAACCAATTCCATTGGGATATGGATTTTCATCAATCCATCTATTAATTATTAATTTTTGCCAAGAAACATATTCATTACTTTTTATGCCTTCTTGTATATTTAAGAAATCAAAATAATGAAGATTATAAACCCATAGTTTTTTATAATTTTTAGGATTCCATCCAATAGTATTGATATCTCCTATTTTATTAAAAAAAAGGAACTCGCTTTTTGAAATAAGTGAGTTCCTTTTGTGCATTAAGAAAATTGGATGAGCAGATATATTACGCACTTTTACAGGTGAAATCTTTATCCTTAAAGAGGTGGTAAAACTAAAATAAATTCTATAATAAATTTGTATAAATCTTAGATTCCTAACAGTATGCCAATATCTTAAATATTTCTTGAAGAAATTCAATTTATAGATTCAGCCACTTCGATTGCAACTCTGCTAACTTCGAATATCTCTTCTTTTGGTATAGGACTTTGTTTGCCTTCTTTGATTGAATTTAAGAAAGCTTCTACACATTTTTCTTGGCCTTTGTCCTGCTTCCAGAGGTTCATTTTTTTAAATCCAGGCCAGTTATAGCCCCTCATTTTTCTGAAATTATCTATTTGAATTATTGAATTATTACAAAAAACTTCGATTCTTTCTTTAGGAAATGATGGCCCACCATTAGAGAGATAATGTATAGCTCCAATTGATCCATCTTCAAAGTTTAGATTAATTGTAACTTTGTCATGAGTTGGATTTGGATCATTAGCATCTTGCATGCTAAATGCGTTAAATGACACTATGGAACTACCAATATAAAATCTCATTAAGTCAATGAAATGACATGCTTCCCCAATAATCCTTCCTCCACCCACATCCTTATCCTGAGTCCAGTGATTTGAAGGAATATGACCAGCATTTATAGTCATAATTATTGTTTTAGGCTTAAGAACAGGCTCAAGCAATTTTTTTAAGATTAGACTATGTTTTGCAAACCTTCTATTAAAGCCAATCATAAGATTAACTTTATTGTCTAGTAAGCTCTCAATCTCATCAATTTCGCTTAACTTAATTGCAAGTGGCTTTTCTACAAATATATTCTTTTTAGCTTTAATAGCAGATATAACAAATTGAGCATGGGTATCATGTTGAGTAACAATAGCAACAGCGTTAATCTTATCATTTTTCCAAATATCATTTATATCACTAGAAGCGAATAAAAATCCTGATTTTTTGCCATGATACATGTTGTTAATACCGCCACTACTAATAACGGTATCTAATTTTATTCCTATATTTTTAAAGATAGGCATTAATACTCTTGATGCATAGTTGCCTGCTCCAATAAGACCAAGACTAATATCACTCAAGGAATTTTTATTTTCTTTGTTTATTTGAATAAGAGTTTCTTTCTTAATACTTGGCTTTATTTTTCTATAATCTAGGAGTATTCCTAGGGATTCAGAGTGATTAAGAGTCTTATATGCTTCTACAGATTCATTGAAATCATATATTTTTGAAATTAAAGGCTTCATGTCGATCACACCATCTTTCATCATATTTAAGATTGCTTCAAAATTTCTTTGCTCAGTCCACCTTACAAAACCTATTGGATAATCATGACCTTTGACTTCATACTCTGAATCATACCTACCTGGCCCATAAGAAGAAGATACTTGAAATGTTAATTCTTTTTCATAGAAATCATCGCGACGAAGATCTAAACCAATAACTCCTACTAGAATTATTCGACCTCTTTTTCTAGTCATGGAAGCAGCTTGATGAATAATATCATTACTTTTCGATGAAGCGGTAATCAGAACACCATCAACACCAATTCCAGATGAAATATTCATTGCGATATCTACTGGATCTTGATTTTCATTTACATTAATAACCTTGGCTCCAAAACTCTTTGCAAGATTGCATCTAGACTTATCAATATCTATCCCTATTACATTACATCCATTAGCTTTTAGAATCTGCACACTAATTAATCCTATAAGCCCCAGACCTATAATAGCAATGGTTTCACCAATTTCTGGTTTTAGTAATCTAATACCTTGCAGACCAACAGATGCTAGAACAGTAAAAGATGCTGATTCATCATCAACCTCATCAGGAATTTTTGCACACAAATTTTTAGGCACACTAACATATTCAGCATGAGCTCCATTTGAGATGACTCTATCACCTTTTTTAAACGATTCACAAAGACTTTCATAGACAATGCCAGCGTTACAATATCCAAGTGGTATGGGTTGGTCTAATTTTGATTTAACAGCTTCATATGTTGGCATGAGGCCATCTGTTTTAACTTTATCAAGAACTTGTTTTACTTTATCAGGCTGCTGCTTAGCTTTATCTATATAATTTGCCTTTCCAAAATCAACCAACATCTTCTCAGTTCCAGAAGAAACCAAAGATACTTGTGAGGAAATTAATACATGCTTTTTTTTATTTAACGGAATAGAAACATTTTCCAATGTTGTATCTCCATTATTTAAATTTTGAAGTAATTGTTTCATTTTATAATTTTATCTTTTTCTTGTTGACTAGGATAGTTAATCAACACTGCTCTATATTTTCCTTTAAAGACAAACAAACTTCCTGCCGCTGCACCAATAATATTATGCTTCTTTATTAGTAACTCTATGTCTAAAAGCGATCCAGCGCCACCAAGTGCTGTTATAGGAATATTGATTGATTCTCTAAAAGACGATATAAGCTCAATATCATAACCTTTCATTGTTCCATCGTTATCAATTGAATTAATTACAATCTCACCTGCTCCTGAATCTTCAAACTTTTTTATTAATGATATTGGATCGCCTTTAACTTTTTTCTTTCCGTTATTAATATAAATATTGTAGGAATTTTTAAAAAAAGATTTCTTTAAATCAACCACTACTACAACACTTTGACTACCTACAACCTCAGAAGCATTTGCTATTATGTCAGTATCTTCAATTGCAGCAGAACTTATAGCAACTTTTTCAACCCCAAGACTAATTATCTTTTTAAATTGATCTACTGTTTTAACTCCGCCGCCATAGCAAAGAGGCATTCTGCACTCACTTGCAAGCTTTTTAATAACTTCATAGTTAGGTTCTTTATTTAAAGATGTAGCGTCTATGTCAAGCACAATAAGTTCATCTGCATTTTTTTCGTTAAATATTTTAACTGCATTTAAAGGGTCTCCAACGTACTTGGGATCTTGAAAATTTGTGGTTTTAACCAGTCCTCCATTATGGATTAGTAAACATGGAGTAATTCTTGGTCTAAGCATTTTTAATTTCTGAAAAGTTTTTTAATAACCGTTCTCCCCATTGATGACTTTTCTCTGGATGGAATTGAACTGCGAAAATGTTTTCCTTATGCGCACAAGAAGTAAAACATTCTCCATAGTTTGTTTCAGTTAAAACTTGATTGAGAGATGATTCTTGAAAATAATACGAATGAAGAAAATAAAATTTTGCATCACTTTCTAAGCCATTAAACAAATTATTTTTTTTACAGCACTTGATATCATTCCATCCCATATGAGGAAGTTGAATTTTTTTATTGCCTTTAGTCGTATCAAATTTTTTAATATCTGCATCCAGCCAACCCAACCCATTCATGCTCCCCTCTTCACTTTTGTTGGCCATAATTTGCATTCCAACGCATATCCCTATAACTGGTACCTTTTTTTCAATAACGAGTGTATCCAATGTATCTCTCATGCCTGAATCATTTAATTTTGTCATAGCCCAATCAAAAGAGCCTACGCCAGGCAAAATAATATGCTCTGAACCTTTGAGTTCTTCTTTAGTAGAAACAACTTTGCATTCTATATTCAATTTCTTATAAATATTCTGAAAAGCAAGAATATTCCCAAGCCCATAATTAACTATTGAAATCACCTTTTTCCGCCGGATTCTAGTTTTAAATATCTAAAAATCTTGGCCCCGAAATTATAAATAGATTTTTGAGATTTATAGTCGTTATAGGTCTTTTTTGGTAAGTCCATGTAGGATTGGAGTTCTTCAATCGTAATATCTAACTTTGATGCTATGTATTCAAATTCATGATGTATATTTTCAGGATCATATGCAGGCTTGGATAGACTTTCCATTGCTTCATCTCTAGACATTTGATTGGTAAGAATTAAACTAGAAAATTGAACTTTCCTCGTATCAAAACCAAACCTCATTGGCAACCAATAACTCTCATAAAATCTAGTGAATCTAGACTCAAAATGTTTTTGAGGATATCTCTGATAGTCATAGTTATCTACTAAATATTGTGTTGCTTCTTCTTTGTTATATTCCATAAAATCAAGAAGCCTATGAAGCTTTATTCCTTTTATGTAAGGTAGGTATAACTTATGCCATATTATATTAGTAAGAGGGAAGTTGTTTAACGGATTCTCACCAAAATTTTTATGTATATCTTTAACTTGTATTGAATCTGACTGAAAATACATCCATTCTTTAGGATTTCTTATACATTCAGTTGAATGATTACCTCCAGTAATAATATTTTTTATATTGTATTTGGATGCAAATTTATACATAGTTGCAAAAAAGGCATGATCCTGAGGAGTATCTATATGTGAAACGCCGCTTCTAAAAAATGCTCTTTGAAGATCTTTCATTTCTTCCCAATTTATGACTTCTGTATATAAGTCCAAGCCAAGTCCATCGACCAGCTTTTCAATATTGTTAACTGCTATTTGACTATTCCAGCCTGCATCTACATGGAAGACTAATGGTCTTAGTCCTAAATCCTTAGTTACAAGATGAAGCAAATAAGAACTATCTATGCCTCCACTCATTCCTAAAATACAATCAAAATCCTTATCTTTTGAGGATTCTTTTATGCTATGAACAAGCTCTTGTAATTGCTCTTCTCTACCCACACCAAAATTCCATGAAGGTTTAATGTATTCATCAAACGTTAGGCAATGATCACATACACCATCGGTGTTAAATTTAATTTTTGTATCAGTTGTGTCCATAACACATCTAGTACATGTTTGATGTTTAATCATCTTTACCCTATTTGATTTAAGTACTTATTATACTTTGATTACAAAAAGCAGGCACCCAGATTTTTCTGTTGATATTTTTTTAATATCGATCTTATTAAATAATATTAGATTTTGTAATAGCGTCTGCAAAATTGCTAGCTAATAGCTTCATTCCATCAGGAGAAAAATGAATGCTATCAACAAAATATTTATCTTCCTTTGGAATTAAATTAGCATTATCTACTAAGAGTATTTCATTTTTCAATGAAAGTTCTCTAATTATTTCATTTTCCAAGAGAACTATATCTTGATATTTTTTATGTAACTTGCTTTCTTTTATATCATTGTGTAAATGATGGCAAAATGTACTTAATAGAATTTTAGTATTGTTAGACTTTGCAATATCGATAATGCTTTGAATATTTCTCTTGAAGATTTTAAGCTCATCTTTTGGGTTAATATCTAGATTAATATCCCCTCTTCTTATATTTTTAAGCAACGAATTTCTTGGAATTTTTGGTAGCCAATATTCAGCTATATAATGCATAAACTTAAATGGAAAATTTGGTACATGTTGAGCAATAATAAATTTCCAGAAAGATTCTCCAAGATTTTTCCTAGAATGCCTGTAATCAGGCTTGAACCCAGAAATTAAATACTCATCAATATCATTATAAGCATGATAAATAATAATAAGGTCCGCATTTGTTTCAACAACATTTAGCGCATAATTAATAAGTATGTCAGCTGAATTATATCCACCTATACCAAAGTTATTCACTTCAATATTCTTGTATTTAAATTTTATTAAGGCATCCTCTAATTCATTTGGATAAGAAAAGTTTTCTTTATTAGAACAAATATAGTTACCAGTTGTTGATGCTCCTAAGCAATTAATTCTATATATGTTATCAGGTTTTGGAATCTCAATATTTCTACTGCCGTCAGGACCATTTAAATAACCCAAGTTATTTGTAGTATAGTTTCCATAATAAAATTTCCCTCTATGCAGAGGATAATCAGCAACAGATGATTTCTCATTACTAAAATTACTTTTTAAAACATATGGCAAATAGGGGTTTGTTTCAACATAAATTTTTTCAAGATCTAATTTAGGAGCCTTCTTATAAAAACTGCCATTAAGAAAAAAATAGAAAATGTTGAATGCTACTTCAGAAATTATAAAAAATATAAGTATAAGCATAATTAATATTGCAAGAGTTACCAAGAATGTTGAAGATACATTTCCCATCCATATGTACTGAGTTGTGATCGAGTACGTATAAATCAAAACTAATGAGAGTGGAACCATGACAAACAAAAACAAAAGAGCAAAAAGGCCAGTTTTTACATTCTTTAATGCATATTTTGCATATTTTTTTATTTTTTTTAGAAATTTAATATTCATTATTTAAATAATTAATCACCACATTGGGTAAATATTATCAGGCTCTTCTTTCTTTTTAGTATCCTTAGTATCCTTAGTATCCTTAGTATCCTTAGTATCCTT
>CESU01012743.1_pt1 | contig 13782 bp, 14 predicted proteins | sample 531141 | NCBI WGS metagenome assembly CESU01 (sample SAMEA2621401, study PRJEB7988) | marine metagenome | isolation source: saline water (ENVO:00002010), including
AAACAAATATCTGATTTTTTTAAGAAAATAGAATCAGATTTAAAAATATTATTAAATAAGTTTAGTCTGTAGCCTTAACAACTTCAAAAGATAATTCGTGAATAACGTTCCTATGTAGTCTTAAAGAAGCTACATTAGTACCAAGTCGTTTTACAGAACCTCCCACGATTTTAATGATTTTTTTATCAAAATCAAAACCATGGTTAGACAATTCATTATTTAGATCAGTACTGGAAATAGAACCAAATAATTTACCACCTGTTCCTGATTTAGCTGCTATTTTTAGTTCTAACTTATCAAGTTTTTTCACTAATTTATTAGCTTCATCAATAACCTTTTTTTCTTTAAATTCTCTTTGTTTAATGTTTTCAGCTAAAACTTTTTTCGAAGATGGTGTAGCTAGTATAGCTAGTCCTTGGGGAATTAAGAAATTTCTTCCATATCCGTTTTTAACAGAAACTAAGTCATCTTTGAAACCTAAATTAGGCACATCATTTTTTAAAATTAATTCCATAATATTATTTTAACATGTCTGCTTGATAAGGTAAAAGTCCTAAATGTCTTGCTCTTTTAACAGCAACTGAAACTTTTCTTTGGTATTTTAAAGATGTTCCTGTTAATCTTCTTGGCAATATCTTACCTTGTTCGTTAATAAATCTTAAAAGAAAATCCGGATCCTTGTAATCAACATATTTGATACCAGATCTTTTAAACATACAATATTTTTTGCTGTTTTTTGTAGCAATATCTAGTGGAGTAAGATATCTGATTTCTCCCTGATTTGCTTTACCTGCTTGTTCTAATGTTGACATAATTAAGCTTTTTTAGTGTTACGTTCTCTTCTTTTAACAGACCAAGCATCAGCATATTTGTCTAATTTGACATTTAAATAACGCATAATCCTTTCGTCTCTTTTTAATTCAGTTTCAAACAATTCAACTGTGGTGTTGGCAGCTTTAAAATCTATAAGATTATAAAATCCACTTTGTTTGTTTTGAATAGAATAAGCTAATTTTTTTAGTCCCCAGTTTTCAACTGAGATAATTTCTGATCCTTCGCTAATTAAAAAGTTTTCGAATTTTTTCACTGTCTCCTTTACCTGATCTTCAGATAAAACGGGATTTAAAATGAAAACAGCCTCGTAATGGTTCATATCTTTTATTAAAAATTGGTCGCAAAAATACATTTTTAATATACACTAACAAAATTCTAAACGTATTTAATTATAAGGGTCAACGTCAATAGAAATTTGAGTACTTCTAAATTTTGAAATTGATTCAAAACTAGAAAGTATTTTTAGAATTATTTTTTTACTTTTTAACAAGTTTTCATTAATTGGAATTTTAATTTGAATAATATTAATATATCTGTTTTGAATTCTTGGAATTAAGGGAAATTCTGGACCAAAAACTTTGTTTTCAAACCTAGTTTTTAAACTTTTAGTAAACCATATTGCACCTGTTTTCAAAGTTTCTTTACTCTTGTTTTTTAGAATGACTTTAATAATTCTAGTGTAAGGGGGATAATCAAACAAATGCCTTTCTTTCAATTGTTCATTAAACATTCCTAAATAATCATTTTTCTTAATTTTCATCATTATACTGTGCTTAGGATTAAATGTCTGAACTATAACCTTCCCCTGAGATTTGTATCTGCCTGATCTTCCTGCCACCTGTTGAATTAATTGAAAACATTTTTCTTGAGATCGAAAATCTGGGAAATAAATTAAGTTGTCAGCATTAATTACTCCAACAAGTTCTACATTTTTAAAATCCAAACCCTTACTAAGCATTTGCGTACCAACAAGTATTTGAAATTTATTTTCTTCAAAATCATTAATTAATTTAAAAAATGAATTTTTATTCTTTGTTGAGTCTTGATCCATTCTTTCAACTCTATATTTAGGAAAATACTCTCTCAATTCTTCAACAATTTTCTGAGTACCTAAGCCCTTTTTAACTAGTGAATTGGATGAGCATTTTATACATTTATCCTGATCATTAACACAGTATCCACAATGATGGCACTTTAGTTCGTCTGAAACTCTATGATACGTTAATGCAACATCACAATTTTTACAATGAAAAACATAACCACAAGATTCGCATTCCTGATAAGGAGAATAGCCTCTTCTGTTCTGAAAAATAATTACTTGTTTTTTATTTTGAAGAGTAGATTTAATGTTTGCTAATAAATTTTCGGAAAAACTTCCTATCATTTTGTTTTTAATAGTAGATTCTCTTAAATCTTTTAAAAATATTTCTGGCAACTCTATACCTTTGTATCTTTTATTTAATTTAATTAACCCATATTTATTAGAAATAGCATTGTAAAAAGACTCAATACTAGGTGTTGCAGATCCTAATAATGTTTTTGCTTTATAAGTCATTCCTAAATAAATTGCACAATCTCTAGCATTATATCTGGGTGCTGGATTAAATTGTTTAAAAGCATTTTCATGCTCTTCATCTACTATTATAAGACTTAGTTTATTGTATGGTAAAAAAATTGATGATCTGGCCCCTAAAATTATTTTGCCCGGGTTTTCTAAAACAGTATTCCATATTTCAGTTCGTTGATCTAAAGAATATTTTGAATGATATACCAATAATTTTTCGCCAAAATATTTTTTCAATCGTACTATCAACTGAGTTGTTAATGCAATTTCGGGCACTAAATACAATATCTGATTATTCTTTAATAACTCTTTTTCAATCAAATTAACATATATCTCAGTTTTCCCTGACGATGTAACGCCGTGTAAAAGAGAAACATTTTTCTCAATAAAACTTGATTCTATTTCAAGTAGCGCGTTGTTTTGATGATCACTTAATTTTTTAGGTTTAACTAATGCTTCTATTTCAAATTGAGTTCGATTAATTATTTCTGAAGATTTGATTAAAATTTTAGATTTAATTAAATTGTTAATAGTTTCTCTAGAAACACTATACAATTTAATCAATTCGTTATAAGTAAATTTTGAATTTTTTTTGTTAGAAATTAAGTCGTTTGCAACAACTAGTTGAGATCTTTTACCAATTAATATTTCCTTTAAGTCTTTTAAAAAAATACTTTGATTAATAGAAATTGAATTAATTGTTTTAGGTTTAAAATAATCATAAACTTCTTCTTTTAAAGTAATTATTGAATGTGTTAGTAATTCATTTAAGACTTTATTTAATGTTGATTTTTCAAATTTTAATATTAGATCTTTATAAGTTAACTTTTCACTAATCATTAATAAATCAAACACTAGCTTTGAATTTTCACTAATATTAAAATCAGAAATTTCTCTTTTTAATAATAATATTTCACTTTCACTTTTAAGTAATAATAATTTTGGTAACGCAACCTTAATTACTTGCCCTAATGGTGTCATATAATATTCAGAAATCCAACTAAAAAAACTTAATTGATTTAATGTAATACATGGCTTGTCGTCAATAATAAATTCTATCTCTTTGGGTTCATAAGAAGTTGGTACTTCATTATGTTTTCGTAAAACTATCCCTGTAATAAATTTAGATTTTCCAAAAGGAACCATAACTCTATAGCCTGGATTAAGAAAATCAAATTCACTTTCATTAACGCTATAGGTAAAAGAAGATTTTAGTGGAAGAGGAATAATTACATCAATAAAATTCATGATTAATCTATTATAAACTTTAGAAAACTAATATTAACCAATAGCATATATTTACAGATTAAATATAAATTAAAATTTATCAATTATAAGGTTTATGGAGATTAAGTTAATCGTAGTTGGAAAAACAAAAAATCATGAATTAATTAAACTAATAGGTAATTATGTAAAACGAATTAATTTTTTTAATAAATTTCAAATAATTGAGGTGAGTTCGATAAAGTCAAAAAAAAATAATGAAAATGAAATAAAAAAAATTGAAGGTGAAAATATTTTAAAAAAAACAAAAAATAATGATCTTCTTTTTTTACTAGATGAAAAAGGAGAAAATTATAGTTCAAGAAAATTTGCTGATTTTTTAAAAATGAAAATTCAAGAAAGCAAAACCATTATATTCGTAATTGGAGGAGCTTATGGGTTTTCCAAGGGGTTATACTCCAAATCAAATGGATCAATATCTCTATCTAAAATGACATTTTCACATCAAATAATTCGGTTGTTCTTTAGTGAACAATTATACAGAGCTTTTACAATTTTAAATAATCACCCATATCATAATGACTAAACATATAGATTTAATATTCGCAACTGGAAATCAAAATAAATTGTTAGAAATCAACAAGATTATCCCTAATAATGTAAAGATCATAAGCCTTAAAGACTTAAAGTTCAGTGATGATATTCCAGAGAATGAAAATACAATTGAGGGCAATGCTATTTATAAAGCAAAATACATTTACAATAAATTTAATATTAATGTTTTTTCAGATGATACTGGTCTTGAAGTAGAAGCTTTAAATGGAGAGCCAGGCGTTTACTCCGCTCGTTATGCTGGTGAAGCCTGTGATTCTAAAGATAATATCAATAAATTATTAAAAAAATTGAAAAAAGAAAAGAATAGAAATGCAAGGTTTAAAACAATAATAGCTTTAATAATAGAAAATAAAATCCACACTTTTGAAGGAATAATAAATGGTGAAATTTTAAAAAATCCTATTGGAGAAAATGGATTTGGTTATGATTCTATTTTTAGACCAGCTGGTTATTCAAAATCTTTTGCTGAATTATCGATAAATGAAAAAAATATTATTAGTCATAGGTCATTAGCAATAAAAAAATTAATAAACTTTGTATCTTAATTTTTTTATAATTTTTATTTAAAATGATAGAATATATTTAATTACTTGTATTTTTGAAATTCATGATTAAATTTTATAAGTTTTTATTATTTACACTCGTTTTTGGATTTTATTCAAACATAACTTTTTCTCAAAATCTTACAGCATTTGTTGAAAATTCTTCAGATAACAAACCTATTCCAAGTGTACATGTAATCAATTTAAGTCAAGTAGTTGGAGTTATTTCTGACAGAAAGGGGAAATTTGAAATTCCTGCAAAATTAAATGACACACTTTATTTATCATATCTAGGTTTTAAATCAATAAAAGTTAGGGTAACTAATGATTTATTAAAATTTGAAAATTCTAAAATTCAATTGACTGAACTGGCATACGCATTGGAGGAAGTTATTGTAAAACCATATGAATTAACAGGATATCTTGAAATAGACGCAAAAAATGTTCCTGTAAGCCAATCTTATCGTTACAGCATTCCTGGATTACCCTCAAGAGGATATGAGGGAGGATCCAGAAATTCAGGTGCATTTTCCAAAGTTATTAGTGCAATTTTTAATCCAGCAGATTTTCTTTACAATTTATTTGGAAAACAGCCTAGACAGTTTAAAAAGCTACAACAAATGAAAGAAGATTTTAGAATAAGAGAACTTCTTTCTTCAAAATTCGATAGAGAAACATTGGTTGAATTACTTCAAGTTCAAAAAATAGATATTGATGAAATTTTAAGAAATTGTAATTTTTCTGATAGTTTTATTCTTAGCGCAAATGATTTACAAATTCTTGATGCTATTAGTGGATGTTACGAAGAATTTAAAGTTCTTAATAGAAAATAATATTTTTAAAAAAGCTTACATTTGTATTCTTTTTAAATGGAAAGTTCATGAAGTTAAATAATCTTAACGCTATTACTCCAATTGATGGTAGATACTACAACAAGACAAAAGACTATAGTAAGTATTTTTCTGAACAAGCTCTAATTAAATACAGAGTATTAGTTGAAATTGAGTACTTTATAGCTTTAACAAAAACTGAAATTCCTGCATTAAAAAGTTTCCCTAAAAAATCAATAGAGAAAATAAAAAAAATCTATTTAAACTTTACTTACGAAGATGCTATCGCAATTAAGGAGATTGAAAAAGAAACCAATCATGATGTGAAAGCGGTTGAATATTTTATTAAGAATAAATTTAAAGAATTACAATTAGATAAATATTCAGAATATATACACTTTGGACTTACATCTCAAGATATAAATAATACAGCTGTTCCAATTTCAATAAAAGATGCATTATCTAAAGTTTACATTCCAGAGTTAAATAAATTAATAGATTTATTAGATGAAAAAGTTTTAGAATATTCTAACATTTCTATGTTAGCACGTACTCACGGTCAACCAGCTTCACCAACAAGATTGGGAAAAGAAATTGACGTTTTCAAAGTTAGAATTCTTGAACAATTAAAATTTCTACATTCAATTCCGTTAGCAGCAAAATTTGGAGGAGCTACTGGGAACTTTAATGCTCATATAATTGCTTTTCCTTTAATTGATTGGAAAAATTTTGCCAATTCATTAGTTAGTGACTTAGGACTTTATCATTCTTTTCCAACAACACAAATTGAACATTATGATCATTTAGCATCATTATTTGATTGTTTAAAAAGAATAAACACTATAATTATTGATTTCAACAGAGATGTATGGTCTTATATTTCAATGGATTATTTTAAACAAAAAATAAATAAAAAAGAAGTGGGATCATCTGCAATGCCTCACAAAGTAAATCCTATTGATTTTGAAAATTCTGAAGGAAATTTAGGCTTAGCAAATGCTTTATTTGAACACTTATCATTAAAGTTACCTATTTCGAGATTACAAAGAGATCTTACCGATAGCACTGTGCTTAGAAATGTTGGAGTTCCATTTAGTCATTCTTCCATAGCAATTAAATCTACAATTAAAGGAATTAATAAATTGATTGTAAATAAAATTAAAATAGAAGATGATTTAAATAATAACTGGGCAGTTATAGCCGAAGCAATTCAAACTATTTTAAGAAGAGAAGGGTATCCAAATCCTTATGAAACCTTAAAAGAATTGACAAGAAAAAATACATCTATAAACCGAGATACAATTCATCAATTTATTGATACATTAAACATAAGTAGTGAAATTAAAAATGAATTAAAGAAAATTTCACCTTCAAACTATACGGGACTTTAAAATTAGTTATTGATTTGATCTATCTAAAAGTTTTTGTGGTAAGTTTTTTTTAGTTTTTGCACCTAATTTTTTTAAATTTTCAACTTTACTTACTAAATTTCCTTTCCCCTCTGAAAGTTTATTCATTGCATCTTGATAGCTATGTTGTGAACTATTAATATTATTTCCAACTTTAATTAAATCCGAAACAAAGCCTTCAAATTTATCGTATAATAAACCTGATTGTTTAGCAATTTCTAATACATTTCTTTTTTGATCATCAAACTGCCAAAGTTCAGAGACAACTCTCAATGTCGATAAAAGTGTTGTATTAGAAACTAAAACGACTCGCTTATCATAAGCATCCATAAAAATATTTTTATCCTCTTGTAAAGCTAAAAACAAAGCTGGTTCAATTGGAATATACATAAATACCTGATCAGGTGTATTTATACCATAAAGATCAGTGTAATTTTTAGAGCTAAGGTCCTTAAAATGATTTCTAATACTAATAATATGGTTTTTTAAATTTTCCTTCTGATCATCTTTTTCAGAATTGTAAAATAATTCATAGGCTGTAAGGGAAACTTTTGAGTCAATAATTAAATGCTTATTATCAGGTAGACTAATAATAAAATCAGGCTTTTTAGTATTACCCTCTTCATCTTTGTATCCACCTTGTGTACTATAATGGACATCTTTCATTAGTCCCGATTTTTCTAATATAACTTCCAGTTGAGCTTCACCCCAATCACCCTGTGTTTTGGAATCACCTTTCAAAGCGCTTGCCAGATTATTAGCATCCTTACTTAACTGCTCATTTAATTTACTTAAACTTTGTATTTTTTGATCTAAAACAGTATTTCTTTCAACAAAATCTATATTATTATCCTCAATTTTTTTCTTAAATCTTTTTATTTCTTCTCCAAGTGGCTCTAAGATTGAACCAATTTGATCTTTGTTTTGTTTTTTAAATTTTTCTGAATTCTCCTCTAAAATTGAATTTGCTAAAATTTTAAATTCTTTTTTTAAATTTTCAGATTCTAATTCTTTAGACTCTTTCAGAGATCTTATTTGTTCATTTTTCACTCCCAATTGAATCCTTAAGCTAGTGATTTCATCACTTAAATCAGATTCTATTAATGAATCTGATTTTTTATTTTTAGAAAATAAATTGTAAGTAATTAGTACTAGAACTGATAATATTAATATGTTAAAACCAATTTCCATAACAACTAATATAAAATATTATTATTTAGTTAAGTACATTTTTCTTCTAGAGTATAATTCGTAGAATTGATCATCTTTTAAATCATCAATAAATAAAATACTTTCTCCGGTACTTTTCATTTCAGGGCCTAAACTTTTATTTACATTTGGAAATTTATTGAAAGAAAAAACAGGTTGTTTAATAGCGAAGCCTTTTAAGTTAGGTTTATAATCAATGTCGGACACCTTAAGCTCACCTAACATAACTTTAGTTGCATAGTTAACGTAAGGTTGTTTATAAGCTTTTGCAATAAAAGGAACCGTTCTTGAAGCTCTAGGGTTTGCTTCAATTATATATACAATTTCATTTTTAATAGCAAATTGAATATTAATAAGACCAACAGTTTTTAATGAAATTGCAATTTTATTAGTATGATCAATAATTTGTTGCATAACTAACTTTCCAAGATTAAAAGGAGGTAGTGTTGCGTTTGAATCACCTGAATGAACACCACAAGGTTCGATATGTTCCATGATTCCAATTATTAAAACATTTTCACCATCGCAAATAGCATCTGCTTCTGCTTCAATTGCACCTTCTAAATAATGATCTAATAATAGTTTGTTATTTGGTATTTTTTGTAAAAGATCAACTACATGAGCTTCTAACTCTTCTTTGTTTATTACAATTTTCATTCCTTGACCACCCAAAACATATGATGGTCTAACCAATATTGGAAAATTAAGTGTATCTGATAATTTTAAAGCCTGATCTGCAGTTTCAGCTACCCCAAATTCGGGATAAGGAATGTTATTATCTTTAAGTAAAGTTGAAAAACTCCCCCTATCTTCAGCCAAATCTAAAGCTTGATAAGTAGTACCCATTATCTTTACACCATATCTGTCTAATTTTTCTGCTAATTTCAAAGCTGTTTGTCCACCGAGTTGTACAATAACTCCTTCAGGTTTTTCATGTTCGATTATATCATAAATATGTTCCCAAAAAACAGGCTCAAAATAAAGTTTATCAGCAGTATCAAAATCAGTTGAAACAGTTTCAGGGTTACAATTAATCATAATGGTTTCATAACCACATTCAGAAGATGCTAAAACCCCATGAACACAACAATAATCAAATTCAATTCCTTGTCCAATTCTATTTGGACCAGAACCTAAAACAATGATCTTTTTTTTATCTGAAACTTTACTTTCGTTTTGAGTAAAAACAGTCCCATCAGAAAGCTGAATCTCTTCTTCAAAAGTAGAATAATAATAAGGAGTTTGTGCCTTAAATTCTGCAGCACAAGTATCAACAAGTTTGTAAACTCTATTTATATTAAAAGTTTTTCGTTTTTTATTAACTACACTCTCCAAACAACCTAGCATATGAGCAATTTGACGATCGGCAAAACCTTTTTGTTTGGCCTCCAACATTAAATCCTTAGAAATAGTATTTATATTAAAATCTGAAATTTCTCTTTCTAAGTTTACAAGAGACTCGTACTGTCTTAAATACCACATGTCTATTCTGGTGATTTCATGTATCCTATCCAATGAAATACCCATATTAATAGCATCATAAATAACAAAAACCCTGTCCCAACTTGCGTTTGTAAGCTTATTTATAACCTGTTGGTAATCTGAATATCCTTTTCCATCTGCTCCTAAACCATTTCTTTTAATTTCCAGTGATTGAGTTGCTTTATGCAATGCTTCAATGAAAGATCTACCAATTCCCATTACCTCACCTACTGATTTCATCTGAAGACCTAAAGTTCTATCACATCCTTCAAATTTATCAAAATTCCATCTTGGAATTTTAACAATTACATAATCTAAAGTTGGTTCAAATAGAGCTGAAGTTGATTCAGTAATTTGATTATTTAACTCGTCTAAAGTATAACCAATTGCTAACTTACTAGCCACTTTTGCAATTGGATAACCAGATGCTTTAGATGCTAGTGCGGATGATCTTGAAACTCTAGGATTAATTTCTATAGCAATTATGTCTTCTTTTTCATCTGGACTTACGGCAAATTGAACATTACATCCTCCAGCAAAATCACCTATACTTATCATCATTTTGATTGCCATATCTCTCATCCTTTGATATGTTGAGTCTGATAATGTCATAGCTGGTGCTACAGTTATAGAATCTCCTGTATGAATACCCATAGGATCCATATTTTCGATAGTACAAATTATAACAACATTATCGTTTTTATCTCTTAATAACTCTAACTCATATTCTTTCCAACCCATTAAGGCTTTATCAATTAAAACTTCGTGAATTGGAGAAGCTTCCAAACCTCTTGTTAATAATTCATCAAAATCCTCAGCTTTGTAAACAAGGGAGGCTCCACTTCCTCCCAAAGTAAAAGAAGGACGAATAACTAATGGGAAACCATATTCTTGAGCTATTTCTTTTCCTTTTAAAAATGATGTAGCTGTTTTTGCAGGTGCAACAGGTATATTAATTGTTTTTAATAACTGCTTAAACTTTTCTCTATCTTCTGTAATATTTATAGCATCTATATCAACTCCAATAATTTCAACATTAAATTCTTCCCATATTCCTTTTTCGTCAGCTTCAATACACAGATTAAGTGCAGTTTGACCACCCATTGTAGGCAAGACTGCATCAATACTATGTTTTAATAAAATTTCTTTAATCGAATTAGTATTTAAGGGTTTTAAATATATATGATCCGCCATAACTGGATCGGTCATGATTGTAGCAGGATTAGAATTTATTAAAATTGTTTCTATCCCGTCTTCTCTTAATGATCTTAGTGCTTGAGAACCAGCATAATCAAATTCACAAGCTTGACCTATAACTATTGGACCTGATCCAATTATCAATATACTTTTTAAATCTTTTCTTAATGGCATTTAGATAATATTAATTTGGTTCATGAATATATAAAAAAAAAGGTGTTACTTAAAAAGTAACACCTTGATATTTTTAAAATTTTTATTCACTTATTTTTTATGTCTTGGTTCACATGAAACAGAAATCTTATTTCGGCCTTTAGCTCGTCTACTAGCTAAAACATTTCTACCGCTTGGTGTTGACATTCTTTCTCTAAATCCGTGTTTATTGCGTCTTTTTCTTTTTGAAGGTTGAAAAGTTCTTTTCATGTGAAATAATTAACTATTTTTACTAAAATTCGAGGGCAAATATACAATAAGTTTAAACTAACTCAAATGTATTGTTTAAAAACTTTAAAGATTGAAAATTAATTAAAAAAAACAGTTAATCAATGTATCCAAAAACTATAAAAGTAATATTAGCAATTTTAACTATCATTTATTCAATATATCAATTTTATGAAAACAATATTGGTAATGGAATAGCTTTGATATTATTAGCTATAATTTTCATTTTTTTATATTTCAAAAACGAAATTATACTGATAATATTTTTAAAATTAAGAAAACAAGATTTCCAAGGAACTGAACATTGGTTAAAAAAAATTAAAAATCCAGAAAGTTCTTTAACAAAAAAACAAGTTGGTTATTATAATTATTTATGGGGGATAGTATGTTCACAAACCAATCTAACAAAAGCGGAAAAATATTTTAAAAAAGCTATCTCAATAGGCTTATCTATGGATCATGATCTTGCAATGGCAAAATTAAGTTTAGCTGGAATATTAATTCAAAAGAGAAGAAAAAGAGAAGCTACTACTCTGTTAAACGAAGCTAAAAAATTGGATAAACAAAAAATGCTATCAGATCAAATAAAAATGATGCAACAACAAATGAAGAAAATTTAATTTAAATTTTGTGAAAAATAATTATTTAACCAATCAGCTCTTTTTAAAATCATAGTGTGATCTGCTTTATTCACTGGCACGTAGTTTTTTAAATTTAAAATAGGAAAAACTAAGTCATAAGTACCATGAATATGTATAACATCCTTAATAGGTTTGTTTTGTTTCCAATTGATTAACTCTTCTATAGCCCACTTTAAATAATTTTCATCTCTTACTGATAGATATTTTCTATATAGATTAACCTTGCGCTTAATTTTAGGTCCAAGGACAAATGCCAATAAAGATTCAAAATCATTTAACCAAGTTAATGGTAGTAACTTATAACTCTTTGTTTTTTTAGCAAATTTCATTGAATTAGATAATTCTTTATTGGATTTTATACTTGAGATAATAAAAACCTTTTTAGATTTTAATATTTTTGATAATTCCTGAACTATAACTCCACCAAAAGAAACACCAATAAGAATAGGATTGTCATGCTTGATATTATTTGAAAGCCTAACAACATAATTGCTTAAAGATTCTTTTTTAAGAGGGGGAATCCATTCTAAATAATGCAATTTAAAACTAGGATTCAGCTTGATTCTTTCAAAAATCAACGAATTTGCACACATCCCTGGCATAAAATATACATGAATATCATTTTTAAAAGTCATTGAAATCTATTTTTCCTATCTTTGTAAAACTTTACAAAATTAGCTAATAGAAATTTAATGGGAAATTTAATTATTAACGACAACTTATTTCTACGTCAGTACGAAGTTGAAATTGAAGATGATTTAGCTATTATCGAATATGCTCTTCAAGACAGGAAAATTTTTTTAACAAAACTTATAATACCTTCATCAAATAAAGATGAAAACTTTGAAGACACCTTTATTAGAGAGGTTTTTGAAATCATAAAGGAGAAAAACATAAGAATAATGCCTACTTCTCCTCAAGTTAGAAAATTCATTAAAAAGAATAAAGAATTTAAAGAATTACTACCTATTGGTGTTAGATTGTAATTTTTAAATCTGATTTTTTACCAACAACCAGCCCATAATTATCAATTTCTTCTAATTTAAAAGAAATAATTTTGTCTGCTAAATCATTTCTCCAATTAGATTTCACCCTAACATAATTGTTTGAAAATCCATAAATAAATCCATTTCTATTTTCAGATTCAAACAAAACGTCTTTTATACTTCCAAGTTGAGTTTTATAAAATTTTCTTTTTAACTGAACTGAAAGAGATCTTAACAATTTACTTCGTTTTGATCGAATTTTTTTAGGAACAATGTTTTTTAAATTAATAGCTTCTGTATTATCTCGCTCTGAATACGTAAAAATATGAAGATATGACAAGTTTAAACTTTTTATAAAATTATAGGTTTCTAAAAAATCTTCTTCAGATTCACCAGGAAAACCAACAATTACATCTGCACCAATACAAGCATTAGGCATTACTTTTTTCACATGCTCAACTCTATTTCTGTACAACTTTGTCAAATACCGTCTCTTCATGAGTTTTAAGACAGAATCACTTCCACTTTGCATAGGAATATGAAAATGGGGAACAAACTTATTACTAGTAGAAACAAAATCTATTATTGCATTGGACAATAAATTAGGTTCTATTGAGGATATTCTTATTCTTGAAACTCCAGTAACTTCATCAAGGGCATTAACCAAGTCTAAAAATGTATTTTCATGATTTTTATCACCATGTTCTCCTTTTCCATAATCTCCAATGTTAACACCAGTTAATACAATTTCTTTAACTCCAGAATTTGAAATTGATTTTGCTGCGTTTATAATATTTTGAAGCTTATC
>CESU01225940.1_pt1 | contig 13780 bp, 11 predicted proteins | sample 531141 | NCBI WGS metagenome assembly CESU01 (sample SAMEA2621401, study PRJEB7988) | marine metagenome | isolation source: saline water (ENVO:00002010), including
GAATTTTTTTCTCTTACGTTACCTATCTGCTTCCAAGTAATTGGGCTTAAATAGATTTGCTTACTTTCACCCTCTATAATTATAGAGGCTTTTATAAAACTGTTATCGTCTATCTCTACTGTGAACGTCTCATCAAAATTAGAGTTGACAGACTGAATAAGTTCCGAGAGATTTATCTCTGACAAACCGCTATTATGTTCTGATTTAAATTCCTCGGAAATAGGGTCGAAAGATAGAATTAGACCTGAGAGGGCGGCTGCTATTAAAAACAGTGACGATATTAAGAAAAGTGCCAAGTGGCTGTATCTCCAAATAGAGACTGTCATTTAGGTAAATTCTGTTTTATTGAGCTATTATTTTCACATAGCGTATGAATCCAGAACCCTCTCTCTTTTGAGTCAAATTTTCTGTGGTCAACTCAAGTTGTAAGTCGGTAGTGTAATATTCTTGATCTTCTACTGCAGTCTCAAAACGGAGATAGTAACCTGCGTCTATCTTGTCTGTTGGGATCTTTATCAGATTGATAGTTCGCTCACCTCCACTAACAGTTGCTCCAGTAATAGCATCTAAATTAGGGCGGTACTTGCCGTAAAATTTCCACCATTCGCTGATTTCGTTGAACCAGTCTTTATCTTCTCCCTGCACGTAAAGTGTTTCGCTGTACTCCTCATGAGAGTCCAGAATAGAGACGATAACATAAGCACCTTCGCCAGTGTAGTTCTTTAATTGAATCATACATTTGTAATTCGAAGTAATGTTTTGGCTGGTAAAAGCTGCTAATACTCCAAATGCTAGTACAATTAGTATAAAGTTTGAGATTTTCATTTTAGCAATTTAACTAGTGTTTTAGAATAGGGTAGAAGTTCATTTTCCATGGCTAACTCTAAAGTGCTCTCTCCGAAGCTTGTCTTTAGGGAAGTGTCTGCCCCTAATTCGGTTAGTAACTTCAGTACCTCTATATTATGAGCTTTCATGCTGGCCAGGTGCAGTGAAGTGAGGCCTTCATTATCAGCAGCATTTATATCTACTCCCAGTTTCTCCATCACCCTTATTAAGTCTAGGTTATTTTTAAGCACAGCAGCATGAATAATGGTTTGACCTTTCTGATTTCTTATGTTGAAATCTACGTCCATAGACTTTAATATTTCGAGCTTTTTATAAAACTCGTCTGCCTTAGATTCACGGAACTGCGAAATGAGTAGGTGAGCTATTTCGGGATTGTAGGTTTCTTCAGCGCTTTGCAACACGTAATTAGAAACTAGTAATTTAACTACCTCAGGAGAATTGTTCGCCACAGCTAAATCTAAAGGGGTGTGCCCGTTTTCATTAGTTTGAAAAGAATTATTGGTGTGATTATGCAAATGGGTAACTATTTCTAGACTGTTACCAGAAGATGCCAAATGAAAAGCAGTGTTTCTTTGAATGTCTTTTAAATGCGGGTCTAGGCCAAGTTTTAGTAGATACTCTATCACTTCTATATGTTCATTAGAGCTAGATGAGATATGTAGTATGTTCTTTCCATGAATATTAACCGCTTTTATATCAGTCCCCAGCAAAGTTAAATACTCGAAAATTTCTATGGTGTTGGAGTGCCCTCTAGTTCCATAAGCTGCTTTAAAAAAAGCATTCTCACCTTCAGTGTCTGTCACATTTGTATCCACCCCTTTCCTAGCTAAATAATTCAGTAGATCTATGTTTCCACGTTTAGAACCGTAATTAAAAAGACCGTTTCCATACCTATCTGTATCTTTATAAGAGCCTCCATTTTCTATAAAAAAGTCTATGAGAGTGAAGTCTGTAATAAACGGAATGATTAAAAGGAGGCAGTTAGCTCCCTCATTGTTTTTTTCAGATAGATTGGAACCATTTTCTAAGCAGAATTGATAAATGCGCTTATCTATTTGGCCAGTTACACCACAAAAGTTGAGTAACGAATAGCCATGGCTGTCAATTATATTTGTTTTAGCACCCTTACTTAAAAGGTATTTCATGATTTCTAAATTGGACCGGTAGGCTGCCCAGAAAACATATGTCCTACCATCATGAGTGAGCTTATTGGCTCCGTTTCCTTCAAAAGAAAGTAGGTGTTTTATAGTGTTATTATCCACTTTCTCTATAAGTGCATAGGATACTGCATCAAAGGCATATTCGTTCATATCCGTCACATCATGACCCTCGGCTATTCTCTGGTTAATATCAGCTATAGATGGATTAGATTTCCAGTAGGAACGGTCTAAAAATGTGTTATCCTCAGCAAAGGATATGCTTATAAAAGCTAACACTGAAAGTAGGAAAACAACTGATTTCTTCATAGTTAGTTCTTTACAAAAGATTCTATAATCTCATTGATATCTTTCTGCGTCGTACATTCATCAGCAAAGAGGTGCTTGTACAATGCTTTATTATCCACCTTTTCTTCTAGGGTCAAATCGGAGTTTCTGCCATAGACATCTGTCCACTTATTTCGAACATGCTGCCATTTTTCATAGTGATTCGTCCACCAGTCTATAGCGCCCTGGCATCTGCTGTTTTCTACCCTGACATAAGTATTAAATCCTTTTTCTTCAGCTAGAATTACATTCCCTTCACTAACAGATTTTATAATTTTCTTATTGTCTTGATCATGAACCCATCCAATATCAGTAATCTCATGCCTATTTCCTCTTAGCGTTAAATTATAATCGCTTCTGGTAGTGTATTCTCTTCTTGGAAGTGGTGCATTGGTAGTATTCTCCCAATAGCTTTTTCCGTCTATATGCACCCATGTGGATGATCCTTCATACCTAGGGCTATCGTCTACCTGGAATACTTTCTGAGTCCATTGGCCCTTCACCTCTTTATTAGATTTTTTCTGAAACTCCCATTTATTATCAGCGTTGTACATGTAGAAATCAGTGTTTTCGTAAAGCCAATCTTGACGCCAGTGCTTCACTATATATGGTTCTGATGGGTCGCCTACTTGTAAAATATGCTGAATAGATATTTTATCATCTTCATCTACTACTAATTGAGCGTATTCTAGGGCTGAAGAGGTTTCTGTGCGAGAAGGACGGTAAAGCGAATCTACTGAGTAAGTGAATGTTTCAGCAAAGTTGAAAGTCACTTGGAAACACCCGCACATAGACTTAATGGCTTCGGCATCTTGGTTTTGGTTGTTTTGGGAATAAGCGGTTAGATTAAATCCTATAGAAATCAGGATAGCTAAAAATGTTTTGTAAAGCATAGGTGTTTTTTAAAGTGGTGAATGTTTTTTTCCATATGTCTATGTAGGATGGAGGATCAAGTCTCTCTTATTTAGACTTAATCTAAATAAGAATACAAATGTATCTTTATGGCTCTCTATAGGCAATACCTCTTTCGTGGTATTTTTGTATTAACAGACAGAAGAAATTTAAAGTTGATTAATTGGGTTTATATTGTTATATGTGATAGTGTGGCTCTGAGTCTAATTTGATTTGTTCTAACTTGTATCACAATGTCTCTTTCATGAAAAGGGATCGCACTCGTTTTTCTTTACTGAATTGAATACTGGAAGATACTTTGGTTAGCATTTAGTAAGCAGTGTATCAAATTATTGAAAACTAGAATATATTTAAGTCAAGGTCATTTGTTCAGGGCTCTTTTCTTCATACGAGCAACCAGTATTACTTTCTCTTTCGAGTGAGAGGCTAAACTTGAGATTTCATGTATTCAAGGAACGAGGAATAAGTTGGCTATGGTTAATACAAAATTTGAATTGGCGGCAATACCAAATGCGTGCTGCATGTCTGTTAATTGATAATCTGATAAACAGCAAAGGCAATTTGATTAATCGCTATATGCTAATGGACTATTAGAGCTTTTTCCTTAAGCAAAAATCTTGCGTAGGATGAGTAAAATTTTTTAAATAACTGAGGGGATTCTTTTGGAATTGATACAAGTATTAGGATAAATACAAATCGAGTAAGCCTTCTGGTAAAATAACAAAAATCGTTTTAGCATCTCGATCTACTTTCTGAATTACATTGTCATTCATCGGTACCAGTATCTCTACTCCAGAATCATTTAGCACCTCAAATAATGGATTAGCAGGAAGGTCTATTACGCGTTTAATTAATCCAATTTCTCCTTCATTTTGTCCAACAACCTTAAAGTCTATAATTTCATGAAAATAGAATTTGTTTCCCTCGAGCTTAGGAAGTTGGTTAATGGGTAGGTATAATTCAGAATTAACCAATGCGAGTGATTGTTCTTCTGTATCTACACCTATAAGTTTGGCCTTGAAATGGCGGTCTTTTCTAAACTGAATCCAATCGAAGTAAAAGGGGACAAGGGTGTTTTTAGTCTCTACTATTATGGATTTAATACTAAAGTAGTTCTCAGGGGAATCTACATCCATGAAAATGGCGATTTCACCTTTGTAGCCGACTATTTTGGTAATTTTTCCAAGATAGAATAAGTCTTCTTTATTCATGGGCACAAATTTAATTACAAAATCTTTAATAAAAACTAGGTCAAAAAAAAGCCACTTTCATTTTGAGAAAGCGGCTTTAGCCCTTTTATAAAAGTTTTATTTATGCTTTCTCTTCCTTTGATGAATCTTCAGCTTTTTCTTCAGCAGCAGGAGCTTCAGCTACAACCTCCTCAGTAGGAACCGCAACTTCTTCAATAGCAGCAGGAGTTTCAGCTACAACCTCTTCAGCAGGAGCATCAACTTCTTCAATAGCAGCAGGAGCTTCAGCTACAGCTTCTTCAGCAGGAGCAGCAACCTCTTCAGTAGGAACCGCAACTTCTTCAATAGCAGCAGGAGCTTCAGCTACAACTTCCTCAACGGGAGCAGAAACTTCTTCAACAATAGCAGGTGCAGCAGCTGCAGCTTTTTCTGCAGCGATAGCGGCAGCCGCGGCTTCAGTAGCAGCAGCAGCGTCAGCAGCTAGTGCCGATTGTGCAGCAGCTATTAAATTAGCTCTTTCTTCGTTGATTGCTTTTTCAGCAGCAAAAACATCAGCTTTTACTTTTTCATCAGCACTTTTGATTGAGTCTAATTGTGCTTGTACTTTTCCTTCTTTTTCAGAAAGCCAAGCATCGAATTTTTTATTCACTTGATCTTCAGTAAGCGCTCCTTTGGCGATTCCTTTTAATAAGTGATTCTTATAAATAGCTCCTTTATACGATAAAATTGCTTTTGCAGTATCAGTAGGTTGAGCCCCTACTTGAAGCCAATATACAGCTCTATCAAAATCTAATTCTATCGTAGCAGGATTGGTATTTGGATTGTAATTTCCAATTCTTTCGATATAACGTCCGTCTCTTTTAGCTCTAGAGTCTGCCGCTACAATGTGGAAGTAAGGTTTTCCTTTCTTTCCATGTCTTTGCAATCTAATTTTAGTTGCCATCTTTAATAATTTTATAAGGGTCCTAAACCCGGTTAATTAATTTATTTTTATAAAGGGAGCGCAAAGGTACTTAATTCCATAGGTCATTTAGCATAATTAGTATTTTTTTCGCTTTGCAACGCTTGTTTAACTTTATCATCCAGGATTAAAGGTCTTACTGTTTGTTTATATGAGTGTCTTCATTTATAACGTTTGCTTTACGTTTTCGTTGTTAAGTGCTTTTATCTAAGTTTATTAAGTATATAATGGTGTAATTTTCAGTGCTTCTTTAATTCTAATATTCAGAACTTATTTTTACGTATAACCCATAACTCTATTTGGCTAGTTTAGAACATTTTTATCGATTGGAACCCTATAGTGGTGACCATGCGATGCTTATGAAATTTAAGATTACTTTCTAAATTACAAGTTAAAAATTCATCAGTTGTAAGATATTTTAGTGAAATTCAGAGAGGTCAATTAACTTTCTTAATAATTCATCTAAATCTTTGGTGGGGTTAATTGAGTTAAGTAGTGTTCAGTTTCTGGCCCTAGATTAAATAGTAAGTCTAGAATAGACAAGTTTGGTTGAAACTCAAATCTGTCTGAGAATACCTGTAGGTAAGGCTTGTTTTTAAAATGACATTTGGAGGGTTTAAACTCTTTAGAGAAATCAACATCTTGATTTGGTTTTTCAAGAGCTGTTTGTAATTCATTTTCGAGTTCTAATTCCTTTAGTATTAATTCTATAGATTTTACGCTAAACTCGTAAAGAGTGGTGAACTCAGAGGTGTACATATTCTTTATTGCATCTGAATAATAAATCCAAAACGGGCTGGATCCATAAGCACTTTTTATACTTCTCCAGTGTACTTTTTTCCAATGAGTTTCATCGAAGAGCTGTATGTCTTTTGTTTTGGTCTTTACCCCAGATTCTCTAGCAATAGGGATTGTTAATGATTGAATCCCGTTAGCTCCTTGAATATCATATCTGTTTCTCCAAGTTTGTTTCTGAAAGTTCTCATAACCGTTAAGTGTAACATTTTTAGAGGTTAAAAATAAGCTCCACCATTTTATATTTCCAAAAGAACAAATAGGAAGAACGGTACAGTTCATTTTATTTCACTGTTTTGAACATCCTATCCCATCTAAATCCCGTTTCGAAGTGGTCGTTAGCATTGGTTCTGCTCATCCAGGTAAATGCGGCTTTTCCTACTACGTGGTCTTCGGGAACAAATCCCCAAAAGCGACTATCCGCTGAGTTATGTCTGTTGTCCCCCATAAGCCAGTAATAGTTTTGCTTGATAGTATAACTGTCAGATTCGGAGCCATTAATAAAGATCTTACCTTCTTTAATCTCTAGGGTGTTTCCTTCATAAGCTTCTATAATTCTCTTGTAAAGTGGCACATTGTCTAAGGTAAGATTTACTACTTCTCCTTCAGCAGGAATGTTTACCGGCCCATAATTATCTATGTTCCATTTATTAAATGGTGCAAGATTTGAGTTAGGAAACATCTTTAAAAATCCATAACCATTTCCTGCGGGAACAATATTGTTTACTACACTGTCTACGACTGAGGAATTTGCTCTCATTTCGGCTACTGAATTATTACTGCAGGTGATTAAGAATTCTTTAGAACGGTCGTTAGTCTTTCTTTCTATCCCCTGAGATCTTAGTTTAACTTGATACCATGAGTGAAGTCCGAAAATTTCGGCTACTTCTAATCGAGTTAATGGGTTTTTTAGATAGAGGAGATTAGAGAACTGAGTGTTTTCAGCATTTTCTATTGGCACGTCATCTATATGAATAACTTGATTTTTTATTTCAAGTTTATTTCCAGGAAGTCCGGTACATCTCTTTATATAATGTTCTCTTTTATCTATAGGTCTAACTTTTAAACCTCCAATTTTATGATTCACACCAGTCATTCCAGAGTAGGGGACGAACCCTTTTTCCATTCTTTCTCTCGCCATACTTCTGTACTTCTCCGGATTACTTAAGTATTGAGCTCGAGCGTTATTGGCTCTGGTTCTATCTCGCATGTTGGACTCTTTTGAATCAGCAGCCATGAATATAGCAGACTCTGTAAGAATGGAATGATAATCATGCCCCATTAAAAAGTCATCTACTATGGCAGTATCTCCATGCGGATAATTAAATACCATAGCATCCATTCTCTCTACGTTTCCAAAACCAGGCATTCTAAAGTAGGGCATTTTAAACCAATCTGCGTAGCTATCGTTCAGTGTCCCCGGTATTCTATTGTGAACTAATGGTATAGATATTGGCGTCATTGGGCTTTTAGCCCCATAAGACATTTTACTCACAAATAGGTAGTCACCTACATTCATGCTGCTTTCCATGGAAGCAGTAGGGATGGTAAAGGCCTCGAAAAAGAACGTTCTAATTACTGTAGCTGCTACTACTGCGAAAACAATAGCTTCTCCCCATTCTCTTGGTTGACTTTTTTTCTTTCTGCTCCAATCTCTAGCTCCAATGTATTCAGAGTTGTCTTTAAACGCGAGTTGAGCCATAGCCACCCAAGGTAGAGCACCGAAAAACCACTGTTCTTTTGTGCTTCTTTTACCAAAAGCGATGGCAGTTTCTACATTCATGATAATAAGCATGATGAGATTTACTCCAGGAATAATTAATAATAGAAGCCACCACCAAGGTCTTTTTAGGATTTGTAGCCACGTAAAGAAATTCAATATAGGTACATAACCTTTCCATTTTTCTTTTCCTGCTTTTTCAAAAACAGTTCCTAAGCATATAAAAAGAGTAAGTATTAGTAGGTAAAGGAGTATATAGGGTATTGTAAACATTTTCTTATTTTATTTTTAGGAAATCTCTCATGGAATAAACTCCACTTTCTTGATGCAGCAGCCATTTGGCGGCTAATATAGAGCCTAAAGCGAATCCATCTCTGTTATTAGCTTGGTGTTTTATAGACAACTCATCGTTAAGACCTGTGTAACTGATTTCATGAGTTCCCGGAACATTTGGTTCTCTTTTAGAAATAATACTCAGCTTCTCCCCATTTCCGGAGAGTTCATTTTCCCAAGCGTCTTTTCTTTTCATTTGAAAAATGATATCTTCGGCTAAGGTGATCGCTGTTCCGCTTGGACTATCTATTTTTTCAGTGTGGTGTGTCTCCTTGATTAAGGGGTCGTAGCTATCATATCTAGCCATTATCCTGGATAAATATTCATTCAGTTTGAAGAATATGTTAACTCCAATACTGAAGTTGCTGCTGTAAATAAGTTTACCGGAATGCGACTTAAATTCATTTTCGACTTCAGATAAGTGATCGTACCAACCAGTGGTCCCTGTGACTACTGGGATTTGGGCCTTAGCGCACATTAGAAGGTTTTTAACCGCTTTATCAGGTTGTGTGAATTCTATCGCGACATCTGCCTTAGATTCTTTTAAAGAAGATTCATCGGCCGGAAATTTGCCAGTAGTTTTTAAAACGATTTCGTAACCTTTTTTTAAAGCCAGTGCTTCGATTGTTTTTCCCATCTTACCATAACCAATTATCGCTATTCTCATTTCTAAAAATTAAGGGTAAAACTTAATCCAGCTTTAGGTGATGCTATAAACACTGGCGCAGGAATTATTCTTAAAGAGATGTCCGGGGAGATATCGTAATCGAATAGATGTGCATCTACGTTAGCATCTATGATATTTAGGCCGTAAACAACTACTGCTGCAAAGTAACTTAGATCTAACCATCGTTTTCTCTTGTCTAATCTGTCATATAGATCTTCATCTTCCATTTTTATATCTGGCGCATTTTTTAAATAATTAGCGTATGGAGAGTTCTGATATGTGAGCCTAGAGGTAAAATTTGGATCAGATTCTCGGTTAAAAGCTTCAGTTTTATATAGCCTGAAAGCTTCTCTATTGTTTATAGCGAAATAAACACATGTTCCCATTCCTCCCCAAACGATCGGTGCTTTCCATATTTTCTTATTGTAGATCTGTCCAGCTCCGGGGATAGCTGTGGAGAGTAGTGTAGCTTTTTTAGCGAAATGAGTTCTCTTCGTTTGGGTGGAATCTTTTTCAATTACTAATTGAGCATTTCCAATTTCAGAAAGGGTCATCAGAACTATAAAAAGGAAGAGTCGAATCATTAGAGATTAAGCAAGACTAGGATTTCTTTGAGCTGAGCTTCAGATTTAAAAGGAATTTCTATTTTTCCTTGACCACTGTCTTTTAGTTTTAAGGAAGTGTCAGAACCAAATACACTTTTAAGTTTATCACTCTTTTTCTGTAATTCAAACGAAAGAGTAGGTCGGTTATTCTGTGAAGAATTAGATTTTTTTCCTTTTGCTAATTGCTCTACTTGCCTTACTGAAAGACCCTCTTTAATGGCTCTATTAAATAACTCTAGTTGAAAATCACCATCAGTTAGTGAGACTAACGCTCTAGCATGACCCATGGATATTTCTTTCTCGATAATACCGATTTGAATTTCTGCTGGCAGTTTTAAAAGTCTTAAGTAGTTTGTCACTGTAGATCTATTCTTACCTATTTTATTACTTAGTGATTCTTGTGTGAGTTTACATTCTTCGATTAGTCTCTGGTAACTAATAGCTACTTCTATCGCATCTAAGTCCTCTCTTTGGATGTTTTCTACCAATGCCATTTCTAACATGGTTTGATCATCTGCTTTTCTAATGTATGCTGGTATCTCTGTTAACCCTGCCAACTGAGAAGCTCTAAACCTTCTTTCTCCAGAAATAAGCTGATAGCGCGCACTGGCTATCATTCTCACTGTTACTGGTTGAATAATTCCATATTCAGTAATGCTTTTAGAAAGTTCCTCTAAAGGACTTTTCTTAAAATTATTTCTTGGCTGGAAAGGATTAGCTTCTATTTGAGAAATCTTAAGCATGGCTATACTCCCTGCTACATTTCCTATAGAGCCTTCTTCTAAAGGTTTAGGTCTAGAGATGTTTTCGGCGTTTTCTAAGAGGGCACTAAGTCCTCTGCCGAGTGCTTTTTTTTTAGCCATCTATGTGAATGTACTTATCTGAATCTTTCATCTTAGTCATTTCATTCTTTTGAAGAATTTCTCTAGCTAAGTTTAAATAGTTCACAGCTCCTTTGCATGAGGCATCATGTGTGATGATAGTTTCGCCAAAACTAGGAGCTTCTCCGAGCTTGGTGTTTCTGTGAATCACAGTATCAAAAACAAGATCTGAAAAATGCATTCGAACTTCCTCCACTACTTGATTCGCTAGCCTTAGTCGCGTGTCATACATAGTGAGCAGTACGCCTTCTATGCTTAAGTCTTCATTTATTTGACTTTGAATAATTTTTATCGTGTTTAGGAGTTTTCCTAATCCCTCCAATGCGAAGTATTCACACTGAACCGGAACTATAACTGAGTCAGAAGCCGTTAGGGCATTCACTGTAATAAGGCCTAGTGATGGTGAAGCGTCTATAATGATAAAGTCATAACTGCTCAGAATAGGAGCCAGGGCTTTTCTCATCATGTATTCTCTATTTTCTACATTTATGAGTTCTAATTCAGCCCCTACTAAATCTATATGTGCAGGTATAATATCTAGATTGGGGTTTTTAGTAGATATAATGGCATCTGCAGCTAACTCATCTCCAACTATACATTCATAAATACTAGAAGTAACTTCTTTAGGGTTTATTCCTATTCCACTTGTAGCATTAGCTTGTGGGTCTGCATCTACCAGTAGTGTTTTGAATTCTAAAACGCCTAAAGCAGCGGATAGATTCATGGCAGTAGTAGTTTTTCCTACTCCTCCCTTTTGGTTAGCGATTGTTATTACTTTTCCCATTTCTATTTTAGTTATAACACAAGAGTTTCTTCCAATGTCATTAAAATTAATTCTTTATTCGCTTCTGCAAATTTTGTTCTACTCGCTTCTTTAACTGGTAATATTAATGTAAAGATACATCTTGAAAGGAGGGTTTTAGCTCTCGGTTCTCCTAAAGTTTTACACACGTATTTTGTGAGTTTCTGATTCGTTTTTTAGTTAAATAACTGACATTCATATTGTTGAATGTCTGAGTGGTTTATGGGTTGTTGGTTTAATTCAGCAGGGTGCAGAATAGGATTTAATTTGTAGAATGCATAAGTTGACTTGAGCGACAAAACATTAAATGATTATAGTCTCTCTAGGTATAAATTTTTAAACTGCCGTAACGGTCATTTTTTTATCCAATGATTTTTCTTTTGTGGCAACTAAAAAATCAAAATTCTATTTTAATCCATTTAATTAGAGGATTAAAATGGTTTCTTATTATCCTTACATTTCTTCTTTTAGAAATCTCCCCGTGTAACTGTCTTCAATTTTCACTATGTGCTCAGGAGTTCCTTCAGCTATGATGGATCCACCTCCAGAACCGCCTTCCGGACCTAAATCTATAATATGATCGGCTACTTTTATTACATCCATATTGTGTTCTATAACCAATACCGTATTCCCCTCATCAGTAAGCCTATAAAGAACATCTAAAAGCATCTTTACATCTTCAAAATGTAAACCCGTCGTGGGCTCATCCAGTATATAAAAAGTCTGTCCAGTTCCTCTTTTGCTAAGTTCTGTCGATAGCTTAACGCGTTGAGCTTCTCCACCGCTAAGAGTGGTGGATTGTTGTCCTAGGGTTAGGTAACCTAGACCTACATCATGAAGTGTTTGAACAACATTCAAAATTTTAGGATGCCCATGCCAAAAGGGTATGGCGTTCTCTACGGTAAGGTTGAGTATGTCTGAGATGGTTTTGCCCTTATACCTAATCTCTAGTGTTTCTCGATTGTAGCGCTTTCCTTGGCAGTCTTCACATTCTACATAAACATCAGGTAAAAAGTTCATCTCTATGAGCTTTAAACCTCCACCTTTGCAGGTCTCACATCTTCCACCCTTTACGTTAAATGAAAACCGTCCAGGTTTGTATCCTCGAATTTTGGCTTCTGGAATTACAGAGAAAATGTTTCTAATCTCTGAGAATATTCCGGTGTAAGTGGCAGGGTTAGAACGTGGAGTTCTTCCTATCGGGCTTTGGTCTATTTCTATCACTTTATCTAGATGCTCTAGTCCTTTTATCGACTTGTAAGGGTGTGGCTTTTTAACCCCTTTGTAAATATGAGCATTTAGCAGTGGGTAGAGTGTTCCGTTTATGAGAGTAGATTTTCCACTACCGCTCACTCCAGTTACGCAAATCAGTTTTCCTAAAGGAAACTTAACCGAGACATCCTTAAGGTTATTTCCAGAGGCTTTAGTTAACGTTAAGTGCTTCCCGTTACCTTTTCTTCGCTTTTTAGGTATGGTTATTTCTTTCTTACCGTTGAGGTAAAGCGCTGTTATGGAGCCTTGACTTTCTAGTTCATCATGCCTTCCTTGAGCCACTATTTTTCCACCATGTATTCCGGCTCCAGGACCGATGTCTATTACTTGGTCAGAGGCTAGCATCATGTCTTTGTCATGCTCTACCACTATTACAGAGTTTCCTATATCCCGTAGCTTCTTTAGCGAGTTAATCAACCTAAAATTATCTCTCTGGTGAAGCCCTATACTTGGCTCATCAAGAATGTAGAGTACGTTTACCAGCTCTGATCCTATTTGAGTAGCTAGTCTAATGCGCTGTGCTTCGCCACCAGATAAGGACTTAGAACTCCGGTTTAAAGAAAGGTAAGTAAGTCCTACGTCTACTAAAAATTGAAGTCTGTTTCTTATTTCTTTAAGTGGCTCTCTGGCTATTGTCAGTTCTTTTTTTCCGAAATGCTTGTCTGCGCCTATGAACCATTCGCTTAAATCCTTTATATCCATAGAGGCTAATTCTGCTATGTTTTTTTCTCCTATTTTAAAATAGAAAGCCTCTTTTTTCAGCCTCTTCCCTTCACACTCGCTGCAGGTTACTTTATTCATAAAGCTATGGGCCCAGCGAAGCAATGGCGCAGATGTAGTTTCTTCAGCTTGACGTTCTATGAAAGAAATCACCCCTTCGAATTTTACAGAATAAGAAGAAACGCCAACTAAGTCTCCCATGTCTATCATCTCATCAGAACCATATAGTATGGTGTTCACCAGTTGGTCATTTAAGTCAGAAATTTTATCAGTGAGTTTATGACTGTGATGGCGCAGTATAGCCTCTACTTGATTATATATCCAATTAGACTTGTATTCACCTAGTGGAGCTATAGCTCCAGACCGAATGGTTTTATCCGGATTAGGAATTATTTTTTTAATGTCTATCTCTGCTACTTCCCCAAGACCGTTACACTTTTTACATGCTCCGTAAGGAGAGTTAAAAGAAAATAGGTTAGGTTCTGGCTCTGCGTAGGCTATTCCTGAAGTAGGACACATGAGAAATCTACTAAAATGCTTAGTTCCCTCTGATTCATGAAGCATTACCATCAGAGTTCCTTTTCCCTGCTGC
>CESU01042842.1_pt1 | contig 13776 bp, 9 predicted proteins | sample 531141 | NCBI WGS metagenome assembly CESU01 (sample SAMEA2621401, study PRJEB7988) | marine metagenome | isolation source: saline water (ENVO:00002010), including
ATTCCCGTAGACCGAATCTTAGACATGGTAAGAACAGTGACTAATGTGACAGGTGACGGAGCAGTTAGCACGATTATTGCCAATACCGAGGGAGAGTTTGAGGTTCCAGATAACAAAGAATAAAATCAAACGCTAGAAGACTGACTCTAACATTGCCGGAAAATGAAGAAAATAATTAAAATTAGTGTTCTCGCATTTGTGTTGCTTTTGTTCACCATAATAGCACTGCCCTTTGTATTTCAAGGAAAAATAGAGGCAGCTGTAAAGACTGCTGTGAATGAAAATATAAATGCTAATGTAAAGTGGACAGATTATGGACTTAGTCTCTTAAAAAGCTTTCCAGATATGACCATTTCTTTAGATTCTTTAACCATAATCGGTAAAAGTGAATTCGAAGGAGTAGTGCTGGTAAGCATGCCTAGATTAGATATCAGTTTAGATATCATGTCTTTATTCGGAGATTCTGCTCAGATTAATTCCTTTTCAGTAAAAAACCCATATATAAATGTAATAGTGACCGAAGAGGGGTCAGCTAATTATGATATAGCTATTCCTTCAGAAGAAGTAGCAGAAGAAGTTTCTTCAGAAGTAAGCTCTTTTAGGTTAGCGCTAGATTCATATGAAATAGAAAACGGAACCATTAGTTACTTGGATACTCCTGGGAATATGATGGTGTACTTAGAGAATTTAAACCACAGTGGTACGGGTGACTTCACCTCCTCGATTATCAATTTAAAGACGAAGACTACAGCAGATGAGTTTGATTTCATCTTTGATGATATCGCTTATATAAATAAAGCTACAACAGACATAAATTTAAATCTGCTTATGGATTTAGATAAAATGAGATTCGATATTGAAGGAAATGAAATATTTCTAAATGAGCTCAAGTTGGTGGCTAATGGATTCGTAGAGATGCCTTCAAGTGACATCGTAATGGACATTAAGTGTAAGGCACCAGACACTAATATTACACAACTTATTTCTCTGATTCCGGCTGAGTACAGAGGGGATTTAGTAGGTGTAAATGCCAAAGGAGCCTTGGCATTAAATGGCTTTATTACTGGAAGCATGACTGAAACAGAACTTCCTGCCATCGGTTTAGATATTCAAATTAAAGAAGGTTTCCTTCAGTATCCAGACCTGCCTGAGTCTATTAATGATATTGTGCTAAGCGCTCTATTTTCTCTTCCTCAAGGAAATAACCTAGATGAGATGAAAGTGGATATTTCTCACTTGAAAATGAATATAGCAGGAAATACTATAGATGCTAGAATGCTCTTCACTAATCCATTTACATCTCAGTATATAGATGCCGCTTTAAAAACAAATTTAGATTTCGATAAATTAAGTAACGCCTTTCCGATAGATGAAACGAAGCTGAATGGAAAATTAAACGCAGATGTCGTATTAAAAGGAAGTGTCTTAGATTTAACTAATCAGAATTTCGATGATTTTTATGCCAATGGCCTTATAGATCTAATAGGCATGAATTTAGATGCCTCCGATACCTATAAGATGAATATAGAAAATGCTCATTTCGATATTACCCCGGCAAGTATAAAAATTTGCGATTTTAAAGGAAAAATTGGAGAAAGTGACTTCGATGCCACGGGTAAATTAGATAACTTCTTAGCCTATGCATTTAATGATGAAAAGTTAAAAGGCACATTTGACTTTAGGAGTAACACTATGAATATGGATGACTTCATGACTTCTGAGGAGTCTACAGAAGATGTCTCTGGAGATGCTGTAGAAGAAGTATACGTAGCTATTCCAGATAACCTAGATTTCGATTTAACGGCAGACATTAAGAAGCTTATTTATGAGGGAACGGAGATGACCAATATAACGGGTCTAATCGGTGTGGATGAAGGCACGGCTGAGTTGCAAAATGTGAAAGTGAACTATTTAGAAGGAAGTATAATCTTAGATGGGAAATATACCACAAAGAATAGAGAAAAGCCTCTTTTAGATATTGCCTATAACTTAAAGAACTTAGATATAGCTGAGACGAGTAAATCATTCGATATGATTTCTCAATTAGCGCCAATAGCTAAATACTGTACAGGGAAGTTTGGTTCTGAACTTAGTTTTACTGCAGAGTTAGGAAAAGACATGTTTCCTTTACTAGAAACACTGTCGGCCAAAGGGAATTTAAGTATAGATGCTTTAGAGATAGAGAAGTTTCAGCCGTTAAATGAAATAGCAGCTAAACTGAAACTTGGAGAATTAGCGAAGCAGACCATAGATAATGTGAAAATGAGCTTTTCAGTAGATGATGGGAAAGTTACCGTCAATCCCTATGAGATTGAGTTAAACGGCATGAAGACTACCATTTCTGGATGGGCTAATTTTAGTTCAGAAATGGATTATGTGGTGGATATAGATGTTCCGTTTAGCAATCTGCCTCAGTCGGGAACGGACTTCGCCAATGATCTGTTAGGCAAAGTAAATCTACTAGGCTCGAACTTCAGTGTTAATGAGATTATCCCTGTGAAAATTAGGGTAACAGGAACGATGCTAAACCCTAAGATAGATTTAAGTAAAGTAGGAAGCGGTCTAGTTCAAAGCGCTAAAGAGAAAATAAAAGAAGAAGTAAAAGAACTAGTTCAGGAAAAGGTAGAGGAGCTGAAAGAAGACGCTAAGGCTAGAGCCAAAGAAGAAGCGGGCAGATTAATGGTTGCAGCTACCGCCCAAGCAGAAAAAGTTAGAGCAGAAGGAACTCAGCTGGCAGACAAAGGAAAAGAAGAGGCTTATAAAGCTGCACAGCGTATCCAAGATGCGGCTAAAAAACCATGGGAAAAAGTAGCAGCGAAATTAGCGGCGGATAAAGCCAAGAAAAAAGCGGATGAAGCGTATGTGAAGGCTTTAGCTACCGTCAAGACTAAATCAGATAAAATTATAAGTGACGCACAAAAAAGAGCCGATGGTTTATTGGATTAAGAAAATGATTTTTTGTGGAGTGTTTGTGTTTTGCTACGCAGATCCTTTGACAGCTCAGGAATGTGGTATAGAGTTAGAAGCTGAAGCCATCAAGTTATTAGAGAAATCTAAGAATAAGAAGAAATATAGGAGTGCCCAAAGAACTCAGTTCTTGAGAGATGCGTTAGAAATAGATGAGGAATGTCTAGAGTGTAGATATTTATTAGGGAAAAAGGCATACAGAAGAGCCAAAAATGAAACCTATGATTTCACTGAAGCTAACACCTATTTAGCGCCTTTAGTTGAGCTCTGTCCAGAATACCATTCAGACCCTTATTTTTATCTGGGAGCAATGTCTTATGCAGAGCGGAGGTATACGGATGCTTTAGATTACTTCGATAAGTTTATACACTTCCCTTCTGATGACGAGTCTAAGTTTAGTAGGGATTATGACAAGAACTATGAGACGGTAAAAGCAGCGATTCCTTCAGTGGGGTTCTTTAAAAAGTATGCTGAAAACCCAGTGGACTATAATCCTAAACTAGTAGAAGAAATTAGTTCTAAAGAAGGAGAAGAATATCTGCCAGTATTATCTCCAGATAATGAAATCATCTTTTTTACTAAGAAGCACCCAAAGAAAAGCAAGGGAATAATAGGAGATAACTGGGTCGAGGAGTTCACCATGAGTAAAAGGAAAGACATTAACTCCAAGTTCGAAGAACCTAAAGCACTTAGTGCTCCTTTTAATCTAGGAGACAATTATGGTGGAGCTACTATTTCTGTAGATAATGAAGAGATGTATATAGCCAAGGTAAATCCTAATGGGATGAATCCTCAAAACATAGATATCTACAAGACTACTTATGCTAAGAGTTATGATGAGGTAAAAGGATATGATACATACAAATGGAGTAAGTTAGAAAGTGTAGGAGATCATATTAACACCAAACAAGGATGGGAAGCGCAGCCCTCTTTATCTTCAGACGGGAAGCTGTTGTTTTTTGCCTCTGCTAGGCCAGAGAGTGTTTTAGGGCCAGATGGCAACCCTAGTGTGGATATATACTTTTGTGAGAGACAGTCAGATGATTCTTGGGGGAATCCTCAAAATTTAGAATCTGTAAATACTAAGGGAAGTGATAAGACTCCTTTTATGCATTCGGATTCTAGAACGCTTTACTTTTCATCCAATTTACATAGGGGTTTTGGAGGTTTTGATCTATTCTTTACTCGCCAGTTGGATGATGGAACATGGTCTGATCCAGAAAATTTGGGAGCACCTATTAACTCTGAGAAAGATGAGGAAGGATTAATAGTGGCTACAGATGGAAAGCTTGCTTATTTTTCGAGTAAAATGGAGGGAAGCTACACGAGGGATATCTTTAGTTTCGAGCTTCCTGAAAGAGCTAAGCCTCAGAAAGTCATTATCCTTAAGGGAACAGTAAAAGATGAGAATGATGAGGTAGTAAAGGATATGGAGATTGAAATAAAGAGTGATAGCAGAGATGATCCTGAGACTATTAAAATAAATCAGGAGGACGGAAGCTATGCAGCCATAATAAATGTAGAAAAAGACGAGGATGTAGTCGTGATGATGAAAAAAGATGGTTACGCTTTTAACGCCCAACTGCTAACCACTAAAGACGAATTAAAAAAGCCTGATGTAATAGAACTCATAACACAAGTTCAAAAAACAGAAGCCAATAAGCCTTTTTTGATAAGAGACATTAACTACAGAACCAGTTCTAGTGATATAGATAATGAGTCTAAGACGATATTAAAACTCTTTGCTATTTATTTGAAAGAAAACCCTAGTCTTAAAATAGAAATCAGAGGGCATACAGATGATGTGGGAAATCTTACTGATAATCTGGCGCTGAGCACAGATAGAGCTTTTGAGGTGCTGGGTTATTTACAAGAACATGGGATAGAATCTGGAAGGTTAAATTATAAAGGTTTTGGTCCAAATAAGCCTTTAGCTTCAAATAAAACTTCTGAAGGGAGATTAAAAAACAGACGGACAGAGTTTGTAGTTACTAAAATGTAACCGAATTTAGCTCTCTAAAATTTTATAAAAATGACTAAAAATATATTTATCGGTTCGTTAGTTTTAACGGTATTGTTGTATAGCTGTTCTGGGCCTGTGGAGCCTACTAAAGTAGAAGGAAGCAAATCATTTTATGGGACAGAAATTTCTTTGGAACAAGCGCTGTCTATTAATGAACTAACCAATCAAATGAAATCAAAGGATTCATTGGTAGATGTTTTGATAGAAGGAGAGATAGTTGAAACCTGCGCTGTAAAAGGATGTTGGATGACAATAGCTAATCAGGAGGGTGAAGACTTAAGAGTAAGGTTTAAAGACTATAGCTTTTTCGTGCCTACAGAAGGAGCAGAAGGAAAGGAGGTAGCTTTTAAAGGAATAGCTTTAAAGAGTTCTGAATCTGTAGAAATGCAACATCATTATATTGATGATGCAGATTTAAGTGATGCAGAAAAAGCCAAACAAAAAGAGGCTATTACTGAGCCGAAGGATGTGATTTCATTTGAAGCGGTAGGAGTTGTAATTACCGGGATGGCAGAGAGTAAATAAAAAATTAATAATCACAAAAAAAAAGGGGCAGAAAGACCTCTTTTTTTTCATAAAACTGTCATCATTAATAGTGGATTAAAGCCTATTTTTCCCTTAACTCTTTTATCTTAGCCACATGTTACTCGAGAATCTTCAGTTAGAAAAATCGGATTTACCATTATTAGAAAATGTAGACTATATCTCTCATCCTAAAGATTATAGAGACATGAGGCTTTTGACACTCATGATTGTAATGTTCTTACTCTCTGGGTTTTGGGTTATGCAATTGGTTTTTTTGAATATGACTGCTATGGGAGTTATATTCATAATTTGGGTAGGCTTACTTTCTGTAATTTTATTTGAAGAAATTAAAGGATTTAAAAAAAGAGGCTACGTCTTAAGGCAAAGAGACATCACCTATAAAAAAGGGTTTCTAATCCATTCTCAGACCACTATTCCTTTTAATAGAGTGCAACATTGTGAAACTACCCAAGGGCCTTTGTCAAGAGCTTTTGGGTTGATGAGCTTAAAGGTGTTTACCGCAGGAGGAGCTAGTTCGGACTTAAGGATATCGGGCTTAAGACCGGAAGAAGCTAACCGTCTCAAAGATTTCATTACAGAAGCTTCTTCCACGTATGAGTGAATATACGTTTGAGGAGTTTAATCACCAGAACATTTTAGGCGTAATTATCATTTTTGCGCAGAGTGTGAGAAAAATGCTGAATGCATACCTAGCATTTTTTGCTTATTCTATATTTTCTGATGGCGTAGGGAAATATGTGTGGTGGTTTTTTGGAATTTCATTAGTCTTCACTGCTTTGACTTCAGCGCTCAAGTATAGAAATTTCAGGTTCAAGCTGGATGAAACTCAACTTGTTTTAAATTCAGGAATCTTCACTAAAGACGTAATGAATATTCCTCTGGACAGAATTCAAAGTGTGCAAATGCATCAAAACTTTATTCAGCGGATTTTAAGAATTACGGGTTTAAAGATAGACACGGCAGGTTCATCATCTGAAGAACTTGAAATTCCAGCCCTGAAACGAAAAAAAGCAGAATCTCTTTTAGAGCTCTTAAAAAGTAAAATCAGAAATGAGGATCTTCCTAAGGGTGATGATAGTATGGAAAAGTCTTCAGAAGTGCTCGAGAAAAAAAGCTTAAAAGAAACCTTAGTAAACTTAGATTTTAAAGCTATTCTAGTTTTAGCTATTACTGAAAATCACATTAGAAATGGGCTTATTGCGGTAGCATTCATTATGGGTTACGCTGGACAGTATTTAGATTATTCAGAACAGTTCGTAGTAGATGTTTTTGACGACTACGCTCCGGAGTTGGTGGAGAGTGGAATAGCACTCATTATAGTATTTGTATTTACATTTTTATTGTTGTCTGTTCTCCTATCATTTATTCAAGTAATTTTAAAATTCTTTGACTTTAAAGCAGAAGTGGATGGTCAGTCTTTTTATATCTCTTCTGGTTTAATTAAGAGAAATGAGTTTACTATTCCATTAAAGAAGATTCAGTTTTTAGAGTGGAAAACTAATTTATTAAGAAAACGTCTAGGGTTCGAGAGTATAAGTATTCATCAAGGAAGAAGTGTAGAATCGGCAGGAAAGAATTTACTAGAAATTCCTTCGTGCTATAGTGGACAGACAGAAAAAGTAATGGAGACATTATATACCGAATTAGTCGGAGATGACTACTTCTTTTTACTTCAACCCCACACTTATCAGCGCGCGTTCAGGGCTCTTGTTCTAAGCCTGTTTGGGATTCCTTTTTTCTTAATAGCTGTAATGGCTACAGAAGAATTAGTAGTGTTTAGTGTTCTCTATTTAGTGTATGTATTAGTAATGATAGCGGCAGCAGAAAAGTACTATCAGTCTATTAATTTATGGGTAAATGAAGAGGTTATTATATATGAGAGAGGATGGGTCTTCCCTAAGAGAACAGTGGTAAAGCTTCATAAATTTCAAACAGTAGAGTTGACCCAAACTGTTTTTCAGGCCAAGAGAAACATTTGTCATTTAACCTTCTCTACAGCTGCCGGAGGAAGAAGTTTTCGTTTCTTTGATAAAAATGAGATGGAAGAACTACGTGATTTTGTCCTTTATAAAACCGAGAGCTTCACAGGAAAGTGGATGTGAAAATTGAATTAAATAATTAAAGAATTGCAACGCACATTTCTGTCAAATCTGTTTCTTCTTATCATCATTAACTTATTAGTGAAGCCTATATGGGTATTGGTAATAGATGTAAAAGTACAGAATACGTTAGGGCCTGAGGCTTATGGCGATTTTTTCTCACTACTCAACTTCGCCTTTTTGTTTTCAGTGGTGTTGGATTTTGGACTAAACAACTTCAACAATAGGAGACTAGCTCAAAACCCAGAAATAGCCTCCAAGGTCTTACCTCATACTGGATTAATAAAACTTTTTTTAGGGGCATGTTTCATGACCACCGTTTATTTGTTTTCATTTCTTCTCGGGTATTCTGTAGAAGAAAGGGATCTCTTAGGGGCTATTACGGTGATGCTTATTCTACAGTCTGTTCTTATTTTTCTTAGAACTAATCTAAGTGGAATACAATGGTACAGGGCTGATGTTTTGGTTTCGGTTCTAGATAAAGCCCTTATGATTATCATCATAGGCTCTATGGTTTTTGGAAGTGTTTTAGAAACAGATTTTAGCATCTATCAATTCATTTATGGGCAGTGTGCAGCTTATCTCATAGCATCTATAGTTGTACTCATCCTGTTAGTTATTAGAATAAAGAAATTCAGTTTTAGTTTTAAGAGAGCGGATATAGTGCACACATTTAAATCTAGTTTGCCTTTTGCGTTACTTACTTTTTTAATGCTTATTTACTTTAAAATTGATGCAGTAATGATAGAAAGAATGTTACCAGACGGTGATTTACAAACTGGATATTACGCCCAAGCCTATAAATTGTTGGATGCTTCAGTGATGTTTGCTTTGCTTTTTTCTACACTACTTCTTCCCATGTTTTCTAATATGATTTCTCAGAATGAGTCAGTGATAAGTTTGGTCAATCTAAGCTCCAAATTAATGCTTATTCCGTCGGTTATAGGGGTAGTAACGCTATGTTCAGTGGGAGATGAGTTGTTGCCATTGATGTTCGAAACGGGCAGCGCTTATTCTTCAGAGATATTTCCTTATTTAATTCTAACATTAATTCCTTTAGGAGCTAGTTATGTTTTTGGAACCCTAATAACGGCAGAGGGTGATATGAGATTTTTAAATAAGATAGCGCTGTTGGCCATTTTAGTGAATGTAGTCATGAACGGAATTCTCATTGGAGAATACGGTATAATGGGAGCAGCTGTGGCTACTCTTGTTACCCAAACGTTAGTCTCACTGATACAATGGAGAAATGCGGCAGTTAAATTTAAGATCTCCTATGAATTAACCCATTTAATAAGGGGGATAGTTTTTTTGATTGGCCTAGTAATGACGTCTTTTCTCATGAGATACATTGATACAGACTGGAGAATAGAAGCCTTAGTATTAATTATAGTAGGGGTGATTTTAGTTTTAAGTCTCAGTTTGATTAAAAAATCTGACTTTACGGCACTTAGGAATTACCAGAAATCTTAAGTGTAAAACAAATGGTAATTCCGCCATCTTTATTGTTGTAAGCCTTGTAATTCGAATTATGTAATTCTAAAACCCCACGAACAATTGCTAATCCCAAACCAGTGCCACTTTTCTTGTTGCTGCCTCTATAAACTCGATCAAAAAGCTCAGGTATATCCTCCTCAGGAATACCTACCCCATTATCTGCTACTTCTACCAGAACTTCATTGCCTTCGACTTTAGCAGATAGCTTTATCCAGCTGCCAGAAGGACAATATTTAATAGCATTGGATAGTAAGTTTTGAAGAACACGCTCTATTAACGCTACATCTGCAGTCACACTAGGTATTGATGGTGAAATATTGTGTTTTAAGCTGATTTCAGCTTGTTCAGCATCTATCTGTAACCCGAGTAATATATCATGAGCCAGCTCACCTATCTTAAAGCTGTGAAGCTTTAACTTTCGATCTTTGCTCTCCAGTCTTGAAAGCTCGAAAAGCTCATCTACGAGTCGTTTTAGTTTTTGAGCACTATTGAGCGTAACATTTAAATATTTAGTTCTATCTTCCTCGGAAAGCTTTAATTCAGGCATAAGGAGTGTTTCTACATAACCTTGAATGGAAGATAAAGGCGTTCTTAAATCGTGAGAAACATTGGCTATTAATTCCTTTCTGTAAAGAGCCAACTCCTTTTCTGTCTCCTGTATTTTCTCTTGTTGGCGTAGCAATGTTGTTATGCTGAAATAAATAAGAATGGCTACAGTCCCTACTATGAGAAGGGTAATAAGGATATTAGAGTAAAGACTGCTCAGAGCTTTGTTTCTAAATTTATCAAATTCAACATCCACCTGAACTAAACCGATAGGTGTTGTTCTGTCTGATTTTCTAATAGCGCAAAAAGCCGATAGCCAAGTTCCGTTTTCACTTTTGTAAGGTCTTACCGTGCCAGAAGACTTATACTTGTCCAGTAGTTTTTGAGGAAACTTCTCGAAATGGTGCATCCAGTTAGGCTCATCTGAACTGGTCACTCCAAAATGAAACTTTTCATCTCCAGGATGGAACATCAACGTATAAATAGGAGTCGTAATCCCATTTATTTCGGCAGACATTTTTAATTTTTCATGTATACTATTGTATACGCTATCCTGGGCTGAAAAGGTGATGTCTCCTTTATTCGGGTAATGCTTGTAAAGATGTTCTAATTCATCACCATCAATTTGAGAGGCCAGAGTACTCGAAATAGCTTTTAATCTTCCTAAGGTTTCGTGCTCGAAGACTTGCTGCTGAGACTTAAAACTGATGTACGTAATTATAGCTGAAATTCCTATGATAGAAATCAGTGTAAGTAGTAATATACCATTTTTGAGACTGGAGAAGAATTTATTCATGAATATACCTGTACCCTTAAAAAATGAAATTGGTGAAAGCTATTTTTCGGCAAGTTATTCAAAATCATTAAAGCGATATCCCACCCCCCATGTAGTAAGCACATATTCTGGTGTATTTGGATCTTTTTCCACTTTACTTCTTAATCTGTTAATGTGACTATTTACGGTGTGATCATATCCATCGAAATCATAACTCCAAATTTGATTCAAAAGGTCTTTTCTGCTGTATGTAACCCCTGGATTACTCATCAACAGATGGAGTAAATCAAACTCTTTAGGAGTAAGCTCTACTCTATTGTCTCCTATCGTCACCTTCCTTTTTTTCTTATCTACTAATAAATCTCTGAATACTAATTCTTTATGATCTTCAGTTTCGGATTTTTGAATATCTGCTCTTCTTACCATAGCACTTACTCTTGCAGTAAGCTCTTTAACGCTAAACGGTTTAGTCATATAATCGTCTGCCCCGATATTTAAGCCTAAAATTTTATCGTCTTCTTCAGAATTAGCGGTGAGCATTAGAATAGGCTTGTTGACCTCTTTAGCTCGTACTTTTTGACACACTTCTATCCCGCTTAATCCAGGAAGGTTTAAATCAAGAATCATAATGTCCCATGGATTACTTATGGCGTATGAATAACCGATTTTACCATTGTCAAAATGCGTAACACGATGCCCTAGACTCTTTAGGTGTAGAGTTATTAATTCAGCTATATCGTGCTCGTCTTCAATAATCAGAATTTCCTTCATTTCTATTTTTTTTGCAAATTTCGACTATCATAGCCTTAAACTATCACAAGTAAAAAACATTAATAGGTCATATAAGCCCTGTTTTACAAATTTTTAAGAAAGTATGAGCGTATCTTTGTATCCGTTTTTAAAGAAAATTTATATGAGAAAAATAATCCTAATGATACTTGGCACCACTTTGTGTGTCTTGGCGTTTTCACAAAATCCGGATGCAACTGTAAATTGGCATCTAAAAGATCAAGCAACAGATCAGCTTCAAGGAGTTAGTTTAGAGAGGTGTTACAAAGAACTATTAAGTGGAAAAGAAAAATATGAGGTCGTAGTAGCCATATTAGATAGCGGAGTGGATATTTACCATGAGGATTTAGAAGGATGCATTTGGGTAAATAAAAATGAAGTTTCAGGAAACGGAATTGATGATGACAAAAACGGTTACATTGATGACGTAAATGGATGGAGTTTTATAGGAGGTGCTGAGGGAGATGTTGAATTTGATAATCTCGAGTTCACTCGAATCTTTATTGACTTGAAAAAGAGGTTTGACGGAAAAACTAAAAAAACGATAGATAAGAAAAATAAAAAGGAATTTGAGCGATACTTAGTTTTTGAAAAACAGTTTGAAAAGAGACTTTCAGAAGCTGAAGCGGAGTTCAACGAGTTTATGCAGGTCTACATGGCTTATGAGCAGGCCAAATCATTAATGCAAGAGCTTACCAGAAAGGGCAACCCCACCATCGAAGAAATAAGTAATCTAGAAACTTCCAATGAGATGGAGGAAGCATTTAAAGGATTTGTATTAGAAGTGAAAACGGCAGGCGCAGAGAGTCAGTTTGAGGAGGGAAAAGCCCATTTCGAGAACACATTAAAATATATGTATAATCTAGACTTTGACTCTAGAGCTATTGTGGGTGACAATTATGCTGATACCACAGAGAAATACTATGGAAACAATAATGTAAAAGGACCAGATAGCAGGCATGGAACTCATGTAGCAGGAATAGTATCTGCTCTTAGAGACAACGGAGTCGGAGCGCAAGGAATAAATAGTTCTAATGTTAAAATAATGAGTGTGAGGGTAGTTCCTAATGGAGATGAAAGAGATAAGGATGTAGCTAATGCTATACGTTATGCAGCAGATAATGGAGCTGATATTATTAATATGAGTTTTGGCAAGAGTTATTCTCCGCAGAAACCTGCGGTAGACCAAGCTGTGGCTTACGCTGAATCTAAAGGTGTGTTATTAATTCATGCGGCTGGTAATTCAAGTAAAAACATCGATAAAAATGATAACTTTCCAAACAAGAAACCCCTCAAAGGGAAATGTGTGGAGTCTTGGATTGAAGTGGGAAGTTCGACATGGGTCCCGGCCGAATATATGGTTAGTGATTTTTCAAATTATGGTAAGAAGAGCATAGATATTTTCGCTCCTGGAAGTGATATATACAGCACTGTTCCAGAAAATGGGTATGAAATGTTAAGTGGTACTAGTATGGCAGCTCCAGTAGTAACTGGTGTAGCGGCATTAATTATGTCTTACTATCCGGAGTTAACAGCTCAGGAGGTGAAAAATATTCTCATCAATTCTGCTGCTGATTTTAAAGAGGCACGTATAGATATTCCTGGAGAGAGCCAAGATTTAGTTAAATTTAAAAGATTAGGAAAGAACGGTGGAGTAGTTAATGCATATAACGCTATTAGGTTAGCTCAAGAAAAGAAATAGTGAAATTTACATCAGAAAAAGACATATCCTTACTAGAGTTAGTTAAGGCTAAAATGGGTTTCGTTTCGAATACGAAAGCTCGAAACGTAATTAAAATCGGCCAAATTATGGTTAGTGGAAAGGTTATTAAAATTCCTTCTACACTTATCAAGCCTGGAACAGAAGTGGAGCTAGCAAGGAGGGTTAAAAGTAAAAGAGTCCTAAAGGAAGAGCCTATACTGAAGCATAAGATTTTGTTTGAGGATGAGAATATTTTAGCAGTTGATAAGAGAACGGGCTTAATAGTAAAATCCTCTAATGGAAACCTAAGAACTTTATTTACTGATGTCAATTACTATTTAAAAGGGAAAGGTGTCGACACTTGTTTAATGGTAAATAAGGTAGACAAGAAGGAGTCAGGAATAGTGGTATTCGCCAAGGAATTATCGATTTATAAGGAATTGTCTGATAATTGGAAAAAGTATACCAAGAGACACTACATAGTCATTCCTGGGGGTATGGTAGATGAAAAAGGAAACTTAGCGGATACGTTTCATGAAAATGACATAGGGTTACTTCTTCCTGGTAAGGGAAAGAAAACCATGGAGGTTTCTCTCGATTATAGAGTGATGAAGTCCAATGGCCAGTTTACGGTAATTAGAATAGAAGAAATTAGTTCTCATAAGAACCAGATTCGGGCTATGTTTTCTCTTTTGAAGAATCCTATTTTAGGGGATGATAAGTACCGATCTGAATATAAGTATGAGAAAGGGATGGCAGCTCATTTTTTCTCTATTAAGTTTCCTTATAATGATTACGAGTTAGAGATAAAAACACCTATTCCTAAGCCATT
>CESU01106253.1_pt1 | contig 13742 bp, 10 predicted proteins | sample 531141 | NCBI WGS metagenome assembly CESU01 (sample SAMEA2621401, study PRJEB7988) | marine metagenome | isolation source: saline water (ENVO:00002010), including
TTCCAGTCTATGTTATACGTATTAGGAATAAACATGGAAATAATGGTATTCTTGTTAAATCCAAACTTGGCTATAGAATCGGAATCATTCAACCATGAAGCTATAGAAGCAGAATCAGCTACTATATTTCTAGCCAATCTTCCAGCTAAATCTTCCTTAGTACGAATTTGATTGAATTGGACTTTTACTTCCTGCTTTCCTCTTCCTGCTCTCAGGTGATTGACTAAATCAGTATTAGACCACCCTGGCTGCAGCATGTATTTTCCAGGAACTACATTTCCACCTTTATAATTTTTAAGAGAAAAGAGCCATTCTAAATTTTCAGAAGAAGAAATAAGCTGTCCATTTTTTAGGAGAGCTATTACCTCATTGGTATTAGAACCGGTAGGAATATAAAGTGCTTTAGGAGATTCTGCATCTACTAAAACGTTAGCTTGAGTTAAGCTCTGGATTTTACTGTAAAAGACAAAACCACCCGCTATTATTATTAAAAACAGCGCTATACCAGCTATCTTTAACATTCTCTTCATTTATCTTCTTCTTCTTCCTTTGTCTTTCGATTCGGATTTCTTAGAGTCTTTTCTCTTTTTAGATTTAGGAGCATCCTCAAAACTTTGTCCATCTGGATTTACTTTAAGCTCTCTCCCATCTATAGAAAAACCTCTAAATTTACCCATCACCTGCTTACTCTTGGCATTATCTACTTCGAAGAAGCTATGGCCTCTATCCATGTCTACATCACCAAAATCGCTTTTGCTAAATCCTGTCTGTTCTACTAAGAAGTTTAACAAATCAGAACGACTAATTTCATCTCTCTGACCTACGTTAATATAGAATTTCGTCTTGTCTTTACTATTTTTTATTGACGGCTCCCTTCTTTCAGCAGGCTTAAAGTCATCTCTTTTGCCTCTAGAGTCTCTATCTCTTCTATCTCCTCTATCCTTATCTCTAGAAGAAGATCTACTGCTTCTATCCCCTCTATCGTTTCCTCCTCTTCCTCTATCGCCTCTATCTCTACCTCCTCTGTCTCCTCTATCGCTTCTTTCTGCTGGAGCCTCCGTTCTGTGAAGTTTTTGAACTTCCAGAGCTACTACTTTTTCGAGAAGCGCATCTGGCTCCATTTCAGCTAGTTTAGTCGCTATTTTACTCACTACATTTATATCCGCTCCTTTAGGAAGCTCAGCTGCTAAAAGTCTGTCAGCCCACTTGGATAAGTTTAATTCTAATATTTCAGATGCATCTGGAGGAGTAACCTCTTTAAATGTTGCTTTTATCTGTCTCTCTAGATTTCTGATTTTTCTGATTTCACTTTTATTTATTATAGAAAGTGATATTCCAGATTTACCCGCTCTCGCCGTTCTTCCACTTCTGTGTGTGTAGTAAGAACTATCATCTGGCAGCTGATAATGGAAAACATGTGATAAATCGTTAACATCTATTCCTCTGGCTGCTACATCAGTACAAATACATAAAGTCAACCTATTTGCTTTGAACTGGTTCATCACCTTCGTTCTCTGCGCTTGACTTAAGTCTCCATGAAGAGCGCCGACGTTATATCCTTTGCGAGTTAAATCTTCGGCTAAAGATTGAGTACCAGCTTTAGTTCGGCAAAACACAATAGCCCTCATCTTAGGGTCGGAATCTACAAATCTAGTAAGCGTACTTTGCTTATAACTATTGTTCACCACCACATATTCGTGGCTAATGTTTTTATTCGTCTCATTTCCTACGCTAACTTTTACTTCGGCAGCACCAGGACGCATGTATTTCTCTACTATTCTTCTAATTCCAGAAGGCATTGTGGCTGAAAACAACCAAGTAGCTCTCTTTTTCGGAGCAGATTTTAGAATTTTGTCTATGTCTTCTTTGAAGCCCATATTCAACATCTCATCAGCTTCGTCTAATACTAGGTATTTTAAATCTCCTAGCTTGGCAGACTTACGGGATATTAAATCTAGAAGTCTTCCTGGCGTTGCAATCAGAATATGAGGCGGTCTTTTTAAATCTCTAAGCTGAGTCGAAATAGCTGTTCCACCGTAAACTACAGAGGTCTTGAGTTTCCTGTTATGCTTGTTAAACAAATCTATCTGATCTGCTATTTGCTGACATAACTCCCTGGTTGGGCTTAATATAAGTGCCTGAGTTATGTACTCAGAGGTATCTACTAAATCTAATAATGGCAGTGCAAAAGCTGCTGTTTTACCGGTACCCGTGTGGGCTAAACCTATAAAATCTTTTTCGTTTTCAAGCAAAATCGGAATAGCTCCTGCTTGGATATCTGTGGGTTTTTCGAACTTTAGCCCTTCCAGAGCTTTTAAAATCGGTTCGGATAAACCCAGTTCTTTAAATGAACTCAAATGTAATTTACTTTTATTTCTATGCTCTGCCTAATGCTTTGAGCATCTTCGTATGATACCACAAAGCTCGTACAAAAGTTTTATGTTCATGGTATGGAATGCCAAATTCTTTTGCTGTCGCTTTTACGATAGGCGCAATCTTCTTGTAATGAATGTGACAAATATGTGGAAATAGGTGATGTTCTATCTGAAAATTCAATCCTCCAGCGTACCAACTTAACAGACTACTTCCATTGGCATAGTTTGATGTAGTCTCCAACTGGTGGACGGCCGGATGGACATCCATCTGACCTTCTTCTGAGGGTAAATCAAATTTCAAATCTTCCATGACGTGAGCAGGTTGGAATATAGCCGCTAGAATTAACCCCGATAACAAATGACCTAAAATGAATCCCCCAAAGACTACACCCCATGATATAACTGGCGTAAGCACCGTTACAGGAACTATAAAGAATATAATCCAATACATCACTTTCCAGACTATCATTTTTCCTACCTCGGCTTTATATGTGGTGTTCTGTCCTTTGACCAAATCCATTTTTTCATATCTCGCTAATTGAATGAAATCTTTAGCTGTTATCCAAAACACTGTCATTAACGAATAAAAGAACCAGGCATATATATACTGTAACCTGTGTATCGGTTTTCTCTCTGCATGTGGGGAAAACCTAAGGAATGGAGGAGTCTCTATGTCTTCATCATACCCATCTATGTTCGTGTAAGAATGGTGGAGGACATTATGTTGGATTCTCCATGTAATGGCGCTTCCTCCAACTGCATCTATATATCTAGACACCAAATTGTTAATTCTAGGCTTGTCTGAAAAGGCACCGTGGTTAGCATCATGCATTATACTCAGGCCTATGCCGGCCTGTCCTATTCCTAATAGGGTGTATAACATAATTACTACCCAAGGACTAGTAATAACGCCAAACCACAAAAAACCTATGGGTATAAGATAAAAAACGGTAAGAATGCCTGTCTTCAGAAACATAGCTGAATTGGCCTTTTTACTGATGTTATTCTCTTCAAAATAGCCCTCTACCCTTGACTTTAATGTTTTGAAAAACTCTTTATCCTTCTTTCTATCAAATCGTACTGGTTTCATGTGATTCCTTTAAATTCAAGAACAAAAATAATAGTATTTATGTGTAGTATTATCACAAAAGAACCTTCTTATGAAGATTCGATATTTAACTTTATTTAATGATCACTTCTCGACTGAACAATGGTATCAACTGTGATTATGAGATATTTATTCATAATAAGTTCAAACTTATCAAACTAAGACATCTTTGTTCAACGGAAATAATACTTTTGCGTATTCTAAACCTCAAAAAAAATGAAATTATATTTCACTGCTATATTAACTTTTTTCCTGCTGAACCTAGCCTCACAAGAAATTCTTACAGATTCTATTTCTGAAGCATTCGTATACGAGAACAGAATCCAAACGCCTCTTTCTCAAAAAGCGGCGAGCGTAACTGTTATAACTAAAAAAGAACTGCAAGAGCTCCCTGGAGTTACTGTGGCTGACAAGTTACACAACGTTAACGGACTCGACTTAAGGTCCAGAGGCCCTCATGGCGTTCAAACTGATATTGGTCTAAGAGGGAGTTCCTTTGACCAAGTACTCGTTTTAATCAACGGAATAAAGCTAAATGACGCCCAAACAGGCCATCATGTTATGAACCTACCTATCGACCTAGAAAGTATCGACAGAATTGAGATTCATTTCGGAAGTGCTGCTAGGGTCTTTGGACAAAATGCCTTTGCAGGTGCTATTAACATCATTACTAAAATCTCCGAAGATGATTTTATTAAAGTCAAAGCTAGTGCAGGTGATTATAACCTTCGTAATGCAGGTCTTACGGCTAATATAGCAACTAAGAATTTTAAGCAAAGTATTTCTGGAGAATTCAACTCCTCTGATGGATACAAATTCAATACAGATTATGAGATTATAAATGGACTTTACCAGTCTGAGCTGAATCTAAATGGACATAAGCTAAATACCATGCTTGGCTACACCTCTAGGAAATTTGGCGCTAATGGGTTTTACGCAAGTGAAGATTACAAAGATCAGTATGAGGAAGTAACGACTATCCTCTCCTCCTTATCGTATTCTCCAAGATTAAGAAACACTGAAAACAATATTTTGATAAGAGGTTACTGGAGGAATAACTTAGATGATTATGTATTCCTTAGAGAAGACCCGAGCTACTTCAATAATATTCACACCAATAATCAATATGGATTAGAAGTGAATTCGACATTCAAAACTAAATATGGAATTTTAGGCTTAGGAATGGATGCTCAATTGGTAAGGTTAGAAAGTAATAACTTAGGAAAAAGAGAACGAACCGTCGTTACTGGTTTTCTAGAGCATAAATTTCAACTGGTTTCCGGAAAAGTAAACATCACTCCTGGAGTTCAAGTTAACCAGTTTAGCGATTTTGGAATCAGCTATTTACCTGGAGTTGACGCTGCTTACTTCGTGTCACCTAAGTCAAAAATATATGCGAGCGTAGGACAGACATTAAGGGTTCCTTCATATACCGACTTATACTACTCAAGCCCTGCAAATGGAAGTAACCCTGATTTAAAACCAGAAACTGCTTTCTCTCAAGAAATAGGATACAGCACAAAACTATCTCCTAAAATAAATTTAGATGTGGCTGTTTTCAACAGAAGCTCCTCGGATCTGATAGATAGAATTAAAGACACCCCTGAATCGGTTTGGATTCCTTACAACATTTCTAAATTAAGAACTTCTGGAGTTAGTTCGAATATAGCATACAATAATCCTCAATCTTCAATTATTAAACAAGTAAGATTAGGATACACCTATCTCGATTCCGACATAGAGGTAAATGAGGGAATCACTTCAAGATATGCTTTAGAAAATTTAAGACACCAGCTAACAGCAGGTTTTACGCTGAATTACACAGAGCATCTTTCCCATACTGTTTCATACAGATATGCGGATAGATTAAATCTAGATTCTTATGGCTTGTTAGACTCTAGGATTAACCTCAGTATAAAACGAAACTTAACATGGAATGTCTTTGTCGATGTCACTAATATTCTGGATATCGACTATAAAGAAACCAATCTGGTAAGAATGCCTGGAAGATGGGCTTCTGCTGGGGTTAGTTATAAAATTGGACTTTAGGTTTGAGCATCGTTTCAGAATTAAGCTTAACGCTTCATTCAGCGTATCAAAAAAACATTAATGGCCAAATAAAAAAGGAACAGAGCTTAATCCTAAGATAGCTCTCTTTTCGCCAAAGCGTCGGTTTGCAAAACACTTCGTCAAAAACAATAGAATGAAGAGACATATAACTTTTATATTTTTACTGCTGCTCCTGAGTTGTAATAAATATTCTGAAAAAGTTTCGGGAAACTACAATGGACAAATGTCAATTAATGATTCCATTATTTCTAACAGTGCTAATATTTCAATTTCAGAAGTGTCTAAAAAAAGAATTTCTATCACAAGTGATTTCTTTCCCAGCTACCAATTAGATATTGACAGGCAAAGATATTTTTCAAGTGTGACCTATTTCCACGAAGGTGATAACCTGATTGATTCAGATGTATTAGAAATTGGAGAGACGGGAGATGGATTATATTTAACCTTAATTCATTTGGGCAATATTGACAATAAGTACACTTTTTCCGGGGAAAGGAATTGAAAAAATCAATGGACTGATAATAGTTACGTGGAATTAAGTGCTTAGAAGCAGAGATGTTGAGGCTTTAGTTTCAAAATAAGCTCCTTATTGCAAGATTTAAATATCTTCAGAACCTTTGAACACAATTTTAATTGAAATTACCCATTTATGAATGCAACTATTTTAAAACCTTAAATTTCACAGAAACTACATGCACCCTCTTAAAGAATGGCTTTCTGGATTCATTTCATTAAAATATCTGCCTAGATTTTTCAGTTTAATATATAACGTAAGCCCAAAATTATTTATTTCTAATACTACATTAAGACTTATAAAAGCGGTATTCCCGATAGTTCTTCTCTGGTTAGGGAAAGAAATTATAGATGAAATCATTCTTCATACAACCACTGAGAACGTAGAATTCAATAGACTTTATACCCTTATCGCTATAGAATTAGTTCTAGTAGTTTTAAATGATATTATTAGCAGAGTGATTCTACTAACAGATGGTCTTTTGGGGGCGCTATATGGAAATGCTTCATCTGTAGAACTAATCCAAAAAACAGCTCGAGTAGAAATCTCCGACTTGGAAGATTCTGAGTTTTATGACAAATTAGAGCGCGCTCGAAGACAAACCACGAGCAGAGTTTCATTAATGTCAGCTGTGCTCTCTCAAGGCCAAGATTTGATTACTATCATCTCTTTAGTTTCGGCTTTGTTGTACTTCTACCCTATTCTTATTCTACTCCTCGCTATCTCTATAATTCCTACTTTCATCAATGAGCTAAAGTTCAGTAAATCGGATTACGCGTTGCAACGCTCCTGGACACCAGAAAGAAGAGAACTCGACTACATGAGGATGATAGGCGCCAGTGATGTCACCGCCAAGGAAGTAAAGCTATTCGGGCTAGCTGACTTCATCAGTGAGAGTTTCACCAAAATAGCTGACAAGTTTTACTCACAACAGAAAAAACTCAATATCAAAAGAACCATCTTCGGAAGTGCGTTTCATATTCTGAGTGATTTGGCTTATTACGGAGCTTATGTATTTATAGCGTTAAAAGCGGCTGTGTCTGTAGTAACGATTGGTGGATTAACTTTCTTGGCTGGTTCATTTAGCAGACTAAGAAGTAACCTACAAACCATATTTTTGCGATTTACACAGATTAACGAGAGCGCCATGTATCTCCAAGACTATTTTGAATTTATAGACGTGGAGCTAAAGAACGATATCGGTTTTGAGCAAAAAGCACTCCCTACCGAGGTTAAGGAAGGCTTCGAATTTAAGAACGTTTCTTTTAATTACCCTAACAGTGAACATTCTGTATTCGAAAATGTGTCGTTTAAGCTTCCTAAAGGGGAGAAACTGGCGCTAGTTGGTGAAAATGGTTCAGGTAAAACCACACTTATCAAACTACTACTGCGCTTTTATGAGCCGACCGCAGGCGCTATACTTATGGACGGTATAGATGTGAGGCATTACGACAAAGAGGCTTATCAGAAATTCTTTGGAGCTATTTTTCAAGATTTCGTGAAATACTACTTAACTGCTCGAGTAAACATAGCTGTCGGTAAAATAACAGATTTAGACAATAAGGAAAAAATAAAGGATTCTGCAGTACGCAGCTTAGCCCACGAAGTGATAGATACGCTACCAAAAGGTTATAATCAAGAGCTCGGTCGAAGATTCAAGAAAGGAGTTGAACTATCAGGTGGTCAGTGGCAAAAAGTAGCCATAGCCAGAGCATACATGTCAGATGCACAAGTGCTCATACTGGATGAACCTACATCTGCCTTAGACGCTAGAGCAGAATATGAAGTTTTTCAGCGTTTCATTGGACTTACAGAGGGTAAGACAAGCATAATTATTTCTCATAGATTTTCAACTGTAAGAATGGCAGATAGGATAATGGTTTTAAAAGATGGAAAAATCTTAGAAATGGGCACCCATGAAGAACTGTTAGCTAATAAGACTTTATACGCAGAGCTATTTAATCTGCAGGCAGAAGGATATGCTTAGATCTTAGTCAGCAGAAGCTTAGAATAATAACACAAGTTTCAGAACTGTAGAATTTCCGGTAGTGATAGTTCGATTGGATATGAATAACTTTGCCTTTGAATTATGAAACTCACCAACAAGCATATCTTCATTCTTATCTTAATTGTAGGTGCCATTCTGAGATTTTGGAATTACACATCTATCTCATTCACTCATGATGAATTCAGTGCATATTTCAGAACTGGATTTACAGATTTCGGTGAGCTAGTTGAAAAAGGGCTCAAACAAGACACGCATCCACCAGGAGTTCAACTATTCATGAATTATTGGCGGCTATTTTTCGGAGACTCCCCTTGGATAATTAAGTTTCCCTTCACGCTTATGGGTCTGGCAGCCGTTTACCTTATATGGAAGCTCGGTAGACTATGGTATAACGAAACAGTAGCATTAATTTCTACAAGCTTCATGGCTTCTCTGCAGTTCACCATAATGTACAGCCAACTGGCCAGGCCTTATATAAGTGGATTATTCCTTACTCTTTTGATGGCCTGGCACTGGTCTAAACTAGTTAAGAAACCTGAAGATGGATTCTGGAAAAACGGAATTCTATTTGTTTTAGCAGGAGCTTTATCTGCTTATAATCATCACTTCAGCTTGCTTTTTGCTGCTATCATAGGAATCAGCGGCCTATTTTTTATTCCTAAAAAAATCTGGTGGAAATACGCGCTACTAGGCTTTGGTATTTTCGCTCTTTACATTCCGAATCTAGGCCTGTTTTTCACACAACTAGAAATGGGTGGAGTAGGCACTTGGTTAGGCGCACCAGAGAATGATTTTCTTTGGATGTTTATTCGTTATATTTTTCACTTTTCATGGGTCCTCCTTGGCGTAGCAATAGCGCTTATTATAGTTGGGCTGTTAAAGAAAAATAAATCTTTCACCTGGAAGAAATTCACCTTGTTTATAGCTTGGTTTATGATTCCCTTTCTGATAGGTTTTTTCTATTCTAGGTATAAAAACCCAGTGATTCAATATTCGGTTCTCCTATTTAGTTTTCCTTATTTATTCTTTATACTTTTTGGTCACATAAAAGAACTTAAACCAAAACTCAACCTACTCGTATCAGTATCAATTATAACTTTAAGCACAATAAGTTTAATCACTAATAGACAGCACTATAAAATACTATACAAATCGCCATACCGTGCTATCATCAAAGACCAAAACCAGGCAGCAATTGAAAATAAATCCATACTAAGAATCATAGATACCTATCCTAAAATGAACCATTACTATAATGAACATTTAGATGTAGATACTACTTATACTTGGGCCCAGAACTTCAGCTCTGAATTGGAATTCAAACAGTATCTAACTCAGAATTCAAGGCACTACGATCAACTGTTTTTTGGTGCATATTCTAAGACAAACAACTTTTACATTCCTATTATAAAAGAGTACTACCCTACCCTTGAGTACGTGACTGACTACGAAGGTGGATCTTCTTATATCTTTAGTAAGGCTAGAGTTACAGAGCCAAGAAAAAAATTACTTCTTGAGCAACATGTAGCAAAAGCGCTAATAAATGGAAGGTCACTCTGGGTTAATCCTGAAGTTTTCTATACAGAATATTCAAGTAGCTATACTATCGGACTAGATTCCTTAGAATTAAACCAAAACGATTTCATAGACATCAGCACTAAAATAAAACTTCCGTCAGTTGAAAGTGAAGTACTACTCGTCTCTGATATCTCTAAGGATGGGAAAGTAATTCACTGGTCCGCTACTCATGTGAATCGATTTGAAACAGAACGCCAAGAATGGTTTTTAGCTCATCACACCGTACCATTATCGGTATTGAATTTAGATTTAAAAGGAGCAGTACTAAAGACATACCTCTACAACAAATCCGAAAGCGAAGTCTTTTATGACAGCTACACTCTGGAAATCCGTGATGGAAATCCATACTTGTATGGATTTTATGAGGAGATTTTTGACGAAAATTAGTCTTGTACAACTCCTCTAAAAATCTCTATTACTATAATTAATCTAGGAAGGACATTAGATTTGGATAGTGTTAAAACTCATATTTTAGCTACTCTGAGACACAGAATAACTAAGAGAGATTGGCAGATATGACTATAATAAATTAGCAATTAATCGTATTTAATAATTAGGTCTGGTTTCACCTGCTTTATTTTTTCTATAAAACTACTGTTGGAGTCTGGTGAAATATATACTTCGTCATACTTGCCGTGGCGTATGATTAATCCGTTCATAGCTGTGGCTACTCTTAGACCTGTCCACATCGATTTACCTAATTGAATTTCTCTAATGCTTTGGATTTCTACCTTTCCCTTGAATGGCCCTGATTCATACCAAATATGATCTTCATCTACGCTATAGTGTGTGTTCAGTAGAACGGATAATAACAGCCAGCTCAATAGAATTGTGACTGAAGACATAATGCCTACACCCCAAAAACCCTCTTTGTCATTTAGTGCTGTGCCTATAACTAAGGCCAAACAAAGCCCTATGGTTCCGAATATAACCGAGAGGAACAACCAGTCTATTCTGTTTTTAAATTTCACAAATCAAATATACTGCTTAGGGACTAAAAAATGTTCTGAGGTAATGTGGTTTCGTTCTTTAACTCGGTGAGTACAAAGGAGCTCTGCACCTTATCTATATTAGAAAGTTTAGTGAGTTTTTTTGTTATGAACCCCTGATAATCGGCCATATCTTTAACCAGCACCTTTAGCAGGTAATCAAATGTGCCTGTAAGGTGGTAACATTCTACCACTTCTGCAAGCTCATTTACTTCCCGCTGAAAATCGTCCAGATACTCAGCCCTATGCCCCTTTAGTGTGAGCGTACAGAAAGTCATTAAATTAAGACCTAAGGCATCTCGATTTATCTTCGCTGCATAGCCTGTAATTACCCCATTCTTTTCTAACCTCTTAATTCTATCAAAAACAGGAGTATTCGATAAATTTAACTGATCAGCCATCTCTTTAATAGTAGATTTGGCATTTTCCTGAAGAAGCTTAATTATCTTCAGATCTATTTCGTCTAAGTTTTTTAACATCTCCTCAGAGTTTTATTCTTTTCATTCAACGTTGCAACGCTAAAAATAGAACAATTAACCATTATTATCTTAATAGGAAGAATATTTTACTTAATGAGTAGATAATAAAAGGAAATACCACTACATAGAAGTATTTTTACGGTAGAATGACCTAATCTTAAGAACCGTAATATGAAAGATCCTAAGTTTTCTCCTGAGAGTTTAATGATGTCTTATGGCTATAAACCAGAATTATCTGAGGGTGCTATTAAACCACCCGTATTTCAGACCTCTACTTTTGTTTTCAAAACAGCTGAAGAAGGAAAAGCCTTTTTCGAGATCGCTTACGGTATACGAGGTAAAGAGGAAGAGGAAGAACTAGGGTTGATCTACAGCAGAATAAACAATCCTAATCTCGAGATCCTTGAAAACAGGCTTTGTTTATGGGATAAAGCAGATGACTGCGCCGTCTTTGAGAGCGGTATGTCTGCTATCAGCACAGTTCTATTGGAATTCTTAAAACCTGGAGATTTACTTTTATTCAGTTCTCCTGTATATGGTGGGACTGACCACTTTATAAATCACTTTCTGCCTAAAATAGGTGTACACGCCGTAGGCTTCACTCCTAACCAGACCAAAGAAGAAATTATACAACTCATAGAAGACACGGGTAAAGCAGACAAGCTAGCTATGGTTTACATAGAAACTCCTGCCAACCCTACGAATGCCCTCATAGATATAAGTGAATGTAAAGAAATAGCTGATCATTTCTCTACGGATGAAAAGCAAGTGTATTTAACTACAGACAATACTTACATGGGGCCTTTATGGAGCCACCCTTTAGGTTTAGGTGCTGATTTAGTACTTTATTCTGCCACTAAATACATAGGAGGTCACAGTGATCTTATAGCTGGTGCAGTTCTAGGAAATGCGGAGCTTATGCAGCGTGTAAAAGTGCTGAGAACCTTCTTGGGGAATATGGCTTCGCCGAACACGTGTTGGCTGCTCACTAGAAGTTTAGAGACGTTAAAGGTGAGAATGGATCAGCAAGCAAAGAATGCTATGGTTGTAGCTGATTTCTTGAATAACCATGAGCTAGTAAACAAAGTTTCTTACTTAGGTCTGATAGAGGAAGGAACAGAGGAATATGAGCTTTATAAAAAGCAATATTCTTCTCCTGGCGCTATGATCTCATTCTACATTAAAGGCGGAGAAAAAGAGGCTTTCGTTTTCCTTAATAACTTAGAATTATTTAAGCTAGCGGTAAGCTTGGGGAGTACAGAAAGTTTAGCTCAGCACCCAGCTAGCATGACTCACATAGGCTTAGAACCTGCTCACAAGGAGAATATAGGCATCACTGACCAGCTCGTTAGACTTTCCATAGGAGTAGAAAATGCAGACGACTTGATTACCGACATTTCAAATGCTTTTAACTCAATTTAGTCTGAGTTAGAAACCAAGATTTTAAAAAGCGAGCAAAACGTATAACTACTGAATTACTATTCTGTTTCTCCTCACCTGGTTAGAGGTAGAAAGCTCTAAAATATACAATCCTTGAGCTAAGCTAGAAACCTCTAAAAGAAGATTGGAAACAGATCGTTTCTTAATCATTAGCTTACCAGATGAATCGTATAGCTTAATAACCGTCTCAGTGCCATTTAAAACTCCCAGGTCCACCATTAAGTTGGTCGATACTGGATTAGGATAAATAAGTACCGATGACCCCTCTAATTCATTACTTATCGAAGTACTCTCGCACTCTCCTTCTGTCCATGAAGTAACTCCTCCGTAATTGAACGCATGGCACTCATTAGAGTAAGTGATGCTATCACACCCACAAACAGGAGCATATTCTTCTGTACAAAATACTTGCTCATCGATTTGAGATTCATCCACACATTGAGTGGCACACTCTCCTTCTGTCCATGAAGTTACCCCACCGTAATTAAACGCATAGCATTCATTAGAATAAGTGATACTATCACAACCACAAACAGGGTCATATTGGCTTGTGCACAGCACATCTTCATCGATCTGGAGCTCATCAACGCATACAATCTCATTTTCATCACATATTCCATCACCATCTGAATCATTCAAACATTCGCAAAAACAGTCTTCAGTAATTACACAATTAATCTCATCTATATTCGTGTAAAAAACAGTATACGTCGCTGGATCAAGGAATTCACATTCACAATCTACTATAATAACATCATATTCTTCGCAGTCTATTTGAGATTGGGATGTTAAAGTGCAAAGCACATAACATATTCCAAAGAAAATATATTTTAAATTCATGTTCATTTTTTAGTGAGTTTTAAATTTTAGAAGTTCTTCAATTTCTTTCCAAACGAAGAATAAGTAAACCCTGCATTTGTTAATCCAAAATTATTAGATGGATAAATTACTGGGTCACCAAAATATCTATTATAAATACCTAGTTCATTAAACATCTCAGGATTAAGATTAAATGATGAGGTAGAAGTCTGAAATATATTTGTCGCAGTATTTTGATAAGGTAAATCAGCCGTCCCTCCCTGAAGAGAGTATATATATCCAGGCAGAAGAAACCCCCCATTATTACTTATTGAGGAGACTGAGCTGGTACTATTTGGATCAAAGTCACTTGTGAATTCACC
>CESU01084966.1_pt1 | contig 13729 bp, 10 predicted proteins | sample 531141 | NCBI WGS metagenome assembly CESU01 (sample SAMEA2621401, study PRJEB7988) | marine metagenome | isolation source: saline water (ENVO:00002010), including
CAACCATTCATTTGGAGTAGCATAAACTAATCTCGTTGTTGTAAATAACCCAATTCCTCCTCCATCTTTATTAAGTAGAATATATTCACCACCAGAAACCCTATCATGGTCGTCAAATCTTCCAAATTCACAAGTGGCAGTCATAAAAACTGGCAATGCTTTATTATTATCCCAATTCTGAATTGTAGGAACAGTTAGTATTTGCTCATGAGCCCAGCCCGTTTCACCTCCATGTCCAATGTAATTTACCAAAAGTGCTCCATCTTTTACTTTTTGGTTAATAGCAGCCTCAGCATCAGGAATTCTTTCTCCTGTAGTGCTAGATTGTTGGACATATGCATCGGAGTGAATTTTTATTGTATTTAAAGATTGTTTATTCAATTTTATTTTAGACGCCATAATTTCAATATCACTAAAATATGCATTGTTATCCTCATCATCGCTAACTAAAACTATTTTATTTCTCCAATCTCCATATATACTATTGGTCATAGGATTATTACAATTTAAACTAGTCAATGTATTTGAATCTTCCAGCGAGTAATTCTTAATTTTCTGAACCATTTCATTGGCCTCTTGAATGGTTGAAACCACCAATCTTCCAATTCCTATATTTAAATAATCTGTGTTTTGCATAGAAGCACCATCGGCTAAAATTGCAAAATAATCATCCGAAGCATACGTGTTTACAATACTCACAGACTCAGAAGATTCATATATTGGTAATATATTTTTATTATGTCCCAATATATTTCTGTTATCGTAAGAACCATCACCAAAAAGTAAACAATATTTAGGGATGGTTAATGGATTGCCATTTTCTCTGGAGTAAAACATTCTTAAGAATTGTTTTATTGCAGTTGCATCAGTTAATCCACCAGAAAATTCATTGTAAATCTGCTCGTCAGTAACAGTTATCACTTTTAACCCCTCGTTTTGATGCAATAAACTTAATTCTTCTGCAGCTGCTAAAAATTCTACAGCTGTAATTATTACCATATCTACGTTACCTAAACCATGGAGGTTTTGATTAGGTATTTGCTTAACAAAAGTTGGATTTTTAAAATTAAAACCAGAGATTGCTACAAAATGTCTGAGAGTATCTGAATAGGACAAAAAAGTTATTTCCTCATTAGATTTAGTAAAAGCTAAACTTTTAACATCTCTAAAATCTGTAATATCCCAAATCATATCCACTGAAGAGGAATTATCTAATACAACTTTAGAGTAGTTAGGAAAGCCTGAACTTAAAATATTAAAATGGAACTGTTGATTATCTTTTACCAATTGTCTATCACAGTTTATTTCTATATAATCCAAATAGCCTTTTGACGATGGAGCACCATTTTTTGAATACTCTAAAGTTAATTCATAGGGGACATTTGGATTATTTAAAACATCAAATTCTTCGACAATAACTCTTCCTACATCTGCATAATAAGATGATCCTGTTGAATTTATTGGAACACTTCTGTTTTCCCCAAAAATAGAAGGATAAAAATTTGCTGTTGAATAATTAGACTTACTCATTAACTTTAGTTTAATATGTGAAGAATCAATGCAATGATTAAAGGGGAAAGGGTAAATATAAATGTTAGTCAAATCAAAAACATCACCAAACCATTGGGAACCAGATTTTAAAAGATTTAAATTATCATCGTCCAAATAATTAAAATCCTTGAATTTAGTGATCGTTTGAATAAAGCTTTGATTTAAATTATTTAGACTATCTAGGTTATTTGGCATTGTAGAATTATCAATATTTAAAAAGCAATATGCGCTATCTGAATAAATGTGCTTGGTATGGTTAAAATTTTGACCATCAAAGTTAATTCTATCCGAACTGTTTAAATAAAATAAAATATAATCTCCTTGGGAAAACAGCCCATCTCCTCCATCAAAAACAAATACGGACTGTTGCTCAAGGTCATCGACCCTAAAATCGTCATTAATTGGGTTGAGAAGTCCTTTATTATTGGCGAATAAATGAATGCTCTTAGAGGGTATTTCAGAACTTATAATCGAGTTACTAATTAAATAATTATAATCAATTTTATACACACCAGATTCTAAATTACTTAGCTTATACCAATTAGTACCACTATTTAGTACTGACTGATTTTTAAAAGTTGAATTTTTAAAACGTCTCAAAAAGTTTGTTTTTTTAACTATTTGAGCTTTAAAATTCGTCAACAAGTACAATTCACCATTTGAATTTCTTATGCAATTAACTAACAGAAGATTGTTTTTAATAACAGCATTTTGCTCTTGTAATCTAAATGAAGCGAGGTAATTCTTCGGAAACGAAACATTGGAATATGCTTGTTTTTCGTTGTAGCTTAGTGGTCTTTCATCAAACTCAAAACCTGTAATTTCATACTCTGCAAATGGTAATTTATGTTGAAAAACTGGATTAAATGTAATTTGATCAAAGTAACCATTTTCAGGACACAGAAACTTAACATCAGAATTATCAGTCCATTTAACAACATGGTACTCAATTTGCTTTTGAACAATAATTGATTTTTGAGAAAAACAATTGGTGGCAAAGAAAACGAAAGAAAATATAATTACTTTACAATAATTCACAGTTATTTATGTTTGTATATAACTCAAAATTAAAAGTAATATTGTACTAAAATGTATTGATTAATCATTTTTATACCTCTATTATTAATATTGGATGAAGAATCTCAAAAAGACATATTGTAGCAATACTCAAAATAATCTCAAAGTTATACTTTCTTTTTGTGTTGCATTTTACTTTAAAATAGCACTTTGTCAAGATGCTGAATTTACCCAATTTTATTCAAATCCAATTTATTTAAATCCAGCTTTCGCAGGAACTAATAATTGTACTAGGTTGAGTACAAATCACAGATCTCAATGGATTGGCTTACCACAGGTTTTCAATACAACTTCATTTGCTTATGACAATAATTCTAGTAAAATTCATGGTGGATTTGGTTTTATGGTGTTATCAGACAAACTTAATAACGCCATTCAAAACAATAGAATTAGCGGAATATATTCTTACGAATTAAAAATTTCAAAAAAATTAATTTTAAGAACAGGGGTTGAGGCGTGTTTTTGGCAAAACAAATTCAATCAAAGCCAATTAACATATGCAGATATGATTGACCCAATCCGTGGATTTGTTTTTTCAACATCAAACAACACATTAAATAGTTCCAAAAATGGAATAGATTTTAGTAGTGGTATTTTAGTCTACAGCGAAAAAATTTTTCTGGGTTTTTCTGCCCATCATTTAACGGAACCAAAACAATCTTTTTTTTCTGAAGAATTTAAGTTAGAAAGAAAATTTTCTTTAAATATTGGCTACCATTTCTCAATTGGTAATGACAATACTTCTAACAATAAAAAATGGATAATTTCTCCAAATTTAATTTACAAACAACAAGGCTTAAATAATCAATTAAATATTGGGCTATATGCAGAAAAAAAATCTTATGTTTTGGGGTTTTGGTATAGAGACAATCAAAATTATGCAGTTTTAGTAGGTGCTAAAATTGGTTTAATGAAAATTGGATATAGCTACGATATAAATTTATCTAGATTATACCTAGCTTCTTCTGGATCTCATGAAGTCTCCATTCAAATAAATTTTCAATGTGATACTAAAAATAATATTATACAGTCACTAAGTTGTCCATCTTTCTAAAAAAAAACATAAATTTGTAACTTATACGTTACAATTACGTTATTGAACGTGACAAAAACTATTTTTAAAATGAGAAATTATTTAATCTATTCCATATTTGCAATATATTTTCTATCAAGCTGTGGATCACAGTATGAAACATCTAGTATTACTGGCTGGGATTACAACGATCCAAGAAATGGTGGTTTTGAAAAACGTTCATTTACAGAACAAGAAACAGGTCCTGGTTTAATAATGATTGAAGGTGGCTCATTTACCATGGGAAGAGTTGAGCAAGATGTAACTTATGAGAACCACAATATTCCTAGAAAAGTATCAATATCTTCTTTTTATATGGACGAAACTGAAATTTCTAATTTCCATTGGTGCGAATATTTATATTGGTTAAGAAGAACGTTTGACCAGGGATTTCCAATGATTCATAAAAGAGCACTTCCTGATACATTATCATGGAGAGAAAAATTAGGATTTAACGAAAAATATGTAGAATACTACCTTAGACATCCAGCATATAGAGACTATCCCGTTGTTGGAGTTTCTTGGCAGCAAGCTAATGAGTTTTGTAACTGGAGAACCGATAGAGTAAATGAATATATACTCATAAGAGAAGGAATATTATTGCCCAATCCAAATCAACAAAACGAACCTTTTACCACAGACGCATACATGGCTGGACAATACGGACAAGGTCTTAACCCAAAAGGTCAACTTCCCAATCTTAATCCTATCAAAGGAGGATATAACCTAACTAATCCAAAAAAAGTTAAAGGTAAACCCTCACCACGAAATGTACAAATGTCTGATGGAATAATTCTTCCAAGGTACCGACTACCTACTGAAGCCGAGTGGGAATTTGCTGCTTATGGCTTGATCGGGAATACCGTTGATGAAAGAATAATTGAAAAAAGAGTTTATCCATGGGATGGACATTGGGTTAGAAATCCTCAGGAAACATTTCAAGGCGATATGCTTGCGAATTTTGTAAGAGGAAGAGGAGATTATATGGGTGTTGCAGGTCATTTAAATGATAATGCAGATGTAACCGCTCCTATTTTTTCTTATTGGCCAAATGATTACGGTTTGTATAATATGGCTGGAAATGTTAGTGAATGGGTTTTGGATGTTTATAGACCTATGACTTCCCAAGATGCAGATGAATTCAGACCATTTAGAGGGAATGTTTTCAAAACAAAAGTCCTTAATTCTTCTGGAGCAATCGATGATAAATATAATGTTACTATTTATGATATTGATGGAATTGAGCAGTATATTGCTGAATTTAAAGCCGAAAGACAAGACAAAGTTCCTTTAGGAACTAGAACTTATGGATATGTCAAACAAAATAGATTAGACGTAATTGAAGATTCTCTAATTACAACAATTACAAGATTTGTGACTGAAGCACAAGATCTTATTGCGAACAGACAAATTATACAAGCATCTGAAAAAATTCAAGAAGTTTTTGATGTTGTTTTTAAAGATTTTGACGATTTATATGGATTGAATGGATACCAGGTGGAGATAAGCCCAATATTAAGAACTGGAATGGCAGATTTCATCCTTAATACTCCTGGTAATGTTCAAATGAGAGAAGTTACTTCAGAAGAAAATATGAAAAGAAGTAATTATAGAATTGCAGATAATATTGATTTTTTAGACGGAGATTTAAAATCATCTATATATCACCCCGGAGATCCAGACAACAATAGTGAAGCAATTGATGACTTCAATAAAGGAGTTGATAAAGATGGTACTAATGCAGATTGGGCAATGTATCAAAGAGGTTTGCAAAAGAAAAAAGGTTCTATTGCTGGTGCAATGACATCTTTAATCTCAGATAAATCAAGGGTTTATAAAGGTGCTTCATGGAAAGACAGAGCTTACTACCTAAGTCCTGGTACAAGAAGATATTTAGAACAAGACAGATCTTCTTCTTCAATTGGATTTAGATGCGCTATGGATAGAATTGGAAGTCCTAGTGGAATAAATGCATGGAAATAAAAGAACTATTTTAATTATAGGGATTTATTCTCTTTTTTATTTTATTGATCTATAGTATTTCTAGCAATAATAATTCTCTGGATTTCAGATGTGCCCTCATAAATTTGGGTTATTTTTGCATCTCGCATTAAACGTTCAACATGGTATTCCTTAACATAACCATATCCACCATGGATTTGAACAGCTTCAACTGTAGTTCGCATTGCTACTTCAGAAGCGTGTAATTTAGCAACGGCACCTGACAAATTGTAATCCATATTTTGATCTTTATGCCATGCAGCTTTATAGACCAAGTTTCTTGCATTTTCTACATCTACGTACATATCAGCCAATTTAAATTGAATAGCTTGGTGTTTGCTAATAGGCTTACCAAAAGTTTCTCTTTCCTTTGAGTAGGCAAGAGATATCTCATATGCCCCAGCTGCAATACCCAAGGCTTGAGCTGCAATACCAATTCTACCACCAGCAAGTGTTTTCATAGCAAACTTAAATCCAAAACCATCTTCACCAACTTTATTTTCTTTTGGGATAATTACATCGTTAAAAATCAATGTATGCGTATCACTTCCTCTTATACCTAATTTATCTTCTTTGGCGCTAATTTCAAAGCCCTTCATACCTTTTTCTACAATGAAGACATTGATTCCTTTATGTCCTTTATCTGCATCGGTTTGAGCAATTACAAGATATGTAGAAGCAGTGCTTCCATTAGTAATCCAATTTTTTGTTCCATTTAAAAGATAATAATCTCCTTTATCAATAGCGGTAGTTCTTTGGGAAGTAGCATCTGAACCTGCTTCAGGCTCTGAAAGACAAAATGCACCAATTTTCTCACCCTTTGCTAGTGGAACTAAATATTTTTGTTTTTGATCTTCGTTAGCAAAATTTTCTAATCCCCAACACACTAAACTATTATTTACAGACATTGCAACAGAGATAGAAGCATCAATTTTAGATATTTCTTCTATGGCTAAAACATAGCTGAGTGTATCCATTCCACTTCCGCCATATTTAGGATTTACCATCATACCCATAAAACCTAGTTCTCCTAATATTTTTAATTGATCAAATCCAACTTTCTGATGGGTATCTCTTTCAATAACGCCAGCCTTACATTCGCTATGTGCAAAATTTTTTGCTGCTTCTCTAACCGCTTGGTGTTCTTCTGTTAATTTAAAATGCATATTCTTAATTTGGACTTAAATCTATAAAATAAATACTATATTGTAATAATTAGTATTACATAAAATTTATGAACAAATATAATGTTGTTGGTATTATGTCTGGCACATCTTTAGACGGATTAGATGTAGTATGGTCAAAATTAAGTTTCAATAAAACATGGTTTTATGAAATTATAGATGGAAAAACCTATGAGTACTCCGAAAGTTGGAAAAGTGAACTTCAAAACGCACATAAGTTACAAGCTAGAGACTTAGTTTTTTTAGACAAAAAACTTGGAAATTACATTGGAGAAAAAATCAATGAGTTTTTAAAAGAAAAAAAAATTAAAAAAAACCGAATTAACCTAATTTCATCTCACGGTCATACATTATTTCACGAACCTGAAAATAATTTAACTAAGCAAATTGGGCATGGAGCTTTTATATGTTCCACAACCAATATCACAACAGTTTCAGATTTCAGAACTATTGATGTTGCTTTTGGAGGACAGGGAGCACCACTTGTCCCTATTGGAGACCAATTGTTATTTGGAAACTATAAAGGATGTCTTAATTTGGGGGGAATTGCAAATATTTCTTATGATTCCAAAGAAAAACGTATTGCCGGTGATGTGAATTTTGCTAATATAATTAGTAATTATTTATCTAATAAAATTGGTCATTCATTTGATAAAGACGGAGCTCTTGCAAAACAAGGTAAACTAGATGAAGATTTAATTTTAAAATTAGAGGAATTAGATTTTTACAAAAAAGAATTTCCTAAATCATTAGGAATTGAAGACTATAACCGTTGGTACAAACCTTTATTTAATGGTTGTAAAGCATCCATAAATGACCAACTTTACACTTCTGGGATTCACCTTTGCAGAACGATTAAAAATATTTTCAACTTTGATATAAACGATACGCTTTTAATTACAGGTGGGGGAGCTCATAATAAATTCTGGATAAATAAGCTTAAAGAGCTAAATATTAATGCAGTTGTTCCAGAAATAAAACTTACAGATTTTAAAGAAGCATTAATTTTTTCACTTTTGGGAGTTCTTAAAGTAAGAAACGAAATAAATATTTTATCATCTGTAACTGGAAGTTCAAAAGATTTGTCAAGTGGAGTTATTCATAATCCCTGATATTAATTTAAAAAGAGTTAGACGGAACAGCAACAATACCTACTTTCTTTTTTACATTTGAAAAATTAAAGTTTAATTTGAAAGATTTACTTAAAAAATTTGAAAACAAGACGCCTGAAATTATCTTTCAGTGGCAAGATTCTCAAACTGATGCCAAAGGATGGGTAGTAATAAACTCTCTAAGAGGTGGAGCAGCTGGTGGTGGGACCAGAATGAGAATTGGACTTGACCAACATGAAGTAATCTCTTTGGCTAAGACAATGGAAGTTAAATTTACAGTTTCAGGGCCTCCGATTGGAGGTGCTAAATCTGGAATAGATTTTGATCCTAATGACCCAAAAAAGAGAGAAGTTTTAAAAAGATGGTATGCAGCAGTTACTCCACTGTTAAAGCATTATTACGGTACTGGAGGTGATTTAAATATAGATGAAATTAACGAGGTTATTCCAATAACTGAAGATTGTGGTATATGGCACCCACAAGAAGGTGTATTCAACGGTCATTACCGACCTAGAGAATCTCAAAAAATAAATAGAATAGGTCAACTTCGACAAGGTGTTATAAAAACAATTGAAAGTGAAAATTACACCCCAGACGTTAAAAGAAAATTTGTAGTTGCAGACATGATAACAGGCTACGGAGTATCTGAGTCTGTTAAACATTATTATAAAATATACGGTGGAGATTTAAAAAATAAAAGAGTAATTGTTCAGGGTTGGGGAAATGTCGGCTCTGCTGCAGCCTACTACATTGCGCAAGATGGTGCTAAAATTGTAGGAATAATAGATAGAGATGGGGGATTAATTAATGAGAAAGGTTTTTCATTTGAAGAAATTAAGAAACTATTTCTCAGCAAAAATGGAAATGCAATAAATGATAAAAACATGCTTTCTTTTAAAGAAATAAATGACCGAATTTGGGATCTAAGATCTGAAATTTTCTTGCCATGTGCCGCATCAAGATTAATTACTGAAGATCAAGTAAAGAGAATGCTTAAATCTGGAATTGAAGTTATTGCTCCTGGAGCAAATGTTCCTTTCGCAGATAAAGAAATATTCTTTGGCCCCATTTCTGCTTATACGGATCAAAATACAAGTTTAATTCCAGATTTCATTTCTAATTGTGGGATGGCTAGAGTATTTGCCTATTTAATGGGAAACGATCTTGAAACGATTGAAGACGAGTCTATTTTCAAAGACACCTCTGAAACTATCAAAAATGCATTGGAGAATGTTTTTGAAAAAAATTCTAATTCGAAAAATATTTCTAAAACTGCTTTTGAAATAGCTTTAAAACAATTAATTTAACAATTATGGAAACTGCGATAGTAATAATATTTATTTTAGGTTATTTAGGAATTACTCTAGAGCATACAATTAAAATTGATAAGCTTGTCCCTGCCTTATTAATGATGGCAATTTCTTGGGCTCTGATAGCATTTGGCTTAGATGATTTTGTCAACTGGTTTGATTCAGACAATCATGAAATGGTTAAAGGATTTGCATCTCTTCCCCACGACGCTCAAGGGCATGGCACTTCCAAAATGATGTGGTTTGAAGATACATTATTACATCATTTTGGAAAAACTTGTGAGATTTTGGTTTTTTTAATTGGAGCCATGACCATTGTGGAAATTATTGACCACTTTAACGGATTTGCTACAATAAAGAATTTTATAAAAACAAAAAAGAAAACTTATCTACTATGGATCATGTGCATATTAGCCTTTATTTTATCCGCTATCATTGATAATTTAACAGCAACTATTGTATTGATTACCATTCTTAGAAAAGTAATTAAAGAAAATAAGGATAGAGTTTGGTTTGCGGGACTCATTATAATTGCTGCCAATGCTGGTGGAGCTTGGTCACCAATTGGTGATGTAACAACCACAATGCTATGGATGGGTAAAAAAGTATCCTCTGTTCAGCTTGTGAAGTTGCTTATAGTTCCCTCTTTAATTTGCATGATTATTCCTACGATAATAGCAAGCTTCTTAAAACCATTTAAAGATAATTTTGAACCACCAAAAGATGAACTAAAAGAAATTAAACATGGCTCAACCATGCTCATATTAGGCTTAGCTGCAATTATTTTTGTTCCTATTTTTAAAACTGTGACCCACTTACCTCCTTATGTAGGAATGATGCTTTCTTTAGCAATCGTTACTTTGGTTGGGGAAATTTTAAGTTCTAGACGATTTAGTTTACATAGTCTTTCTAACGATTCCTTAGACGAGTCACAGAGCCATTCTCCAAGCCCTATTTTTAGAGCCTTATCAAAAATTGAAATGCCATCCATTTTATTTTTCCTTGGAATTTTGATGACTGTTGCTGCACTAGAGTCACTAGGGATAGTATTTAACTTAGGAAAGAGTGTTCAAGAATCCATTCCAATACATTACTTTGTTATATTACTTGGAGCAGGTTCGGCAGTTATAGATAATGTCCCGCTTGTAGCAGCAAGCATGGGTATGTTTGATTTAGCAATGGATGAACCTGTTTGGCATTTTATTGCTTATTCTGCAGGTACTGGTGGAAGTATGCTTATTATTGGGTCTGCAGCCGGTGTAGTTGCTATGGGAATGGAAAAAATATCCTTTTTTTGGTATTTGAAAAATATTGCATGGCTTGCAGCAATTGGTTACTTAACGGGCGCTTGTTCATTTCTATTATTTCAAAACTTCTAAGCACCTTCAAAAAGTGCTAATTTCACATTAAAACTTAATAAAATGAATTTTAACTTTTTTCCTGCGTTATTAAATATTCAAGAAAATACATCTTCAATTTTAGATGCTGTACCATCCCTAGTAGAAACAGAACAAATCTCCATGTGGCAGTTAATATGGGGTTACGACTCTATTAGCGGAGAATACAGTTTAACTAGTTTAATAGTAATGTCTCTGCTTTTCTTATTTTCTTTCATAGCCGTTTATGTTTTTATAGAACGTTTTATGACTATTCAAAGAGCATTGAAAGGGGAAAAAGATTTTATGCAAAACATCAACAACTTTGTATTAAAAGGAAATTTAAGCGGAGCTAAAGAACATTGTAGTTCTAGTAATAATCCTATTGCAAGAATGATAGAGAAAGGCCTTAGCAGAGTAGGCAAACCCATGAAGGATATTGCCATATCCATAGAAAATATTGGAAAATTAGAGATAAGTAAATTAGAAAGAAGATTGTCGATGCTTGCTACAATTTCTGGAGTTGCTCCAATGCTTGGTTTTTTGGGAACTGTACTAGGAATGGTGAAAGTTTTTCAAAATATGTCTAAGGAAAAAACATTTGAAATAGCTAGTCTTTCAGGCGGTATTATGGAAGCTATGATTACAACTGTAGGTGGATTAATAGTAGGTATTGTTGCCTATGTTGCCTACAATTATTTAGTTAGCAAGGTGGAGAAAGTAATTCATAATATGGAAGGTGCATCTATTGAATTTTTAGATATTCTTGAAGCTCCAGGAAAATAAGACATGAATTTTAAATCTGGAAATAAAATAAAGATTGAAAGCGGAATGTCATCTATGACCGATTTAGTTTTTCTACTTTTGATATTCTTTATAGTAATATCTACCATGATTACAGCAGGAGTTAATATAGATGTTCCAAAAAATGGAGGAGCAGCATCAGAAAAAAAAATATTAACAATTAATATAAATGATAAAAATGAATATTTTATTGACAATAGAAAATCCCCAATTTACAGTTCCGATATTAAAAATGAAATTTTAAAAGCCATTGGTTCTGATAGTATAATTTCTCTTTACGGAAGCAACGAAAGTTCTTGGGAGGCTTCAGTTTACTTAATAGATATTGCTAAACAAAATAATATTAAAATTTCTTTAAACGGAAACAAAAAGTGAGAGCTGGAAATAAAATAAAAATTGAAAGTGGAATGTCATCCATGACGGATCTTGTTTTTTTATTACTAATATTTTTCATAATAATTTCAACTCTTGTTAATACCTCTCATGAAATCAAACTTCCAGAAGGAACTGGAGATCCCTCTCTGACTTCTCCAATAAAAGTATACATAGATGCAGAAAACAATTTTTATTTAAATAGCGATCCAAAACCTATTCAACTAGGTTCGATAGATAATTTATTAACAAAAGAAATTGGTAATAACAAAGCAATTGAATTATTGGCAGATAAAGATGCAAATAGAGCTTCTGCCTATGAAGTAATTCGAATTGCAAAACAGAATGCACTCAAAGTAGTTATTAAAACAAAAGGAAGTAAATAGCTTGGAATTGTTACAAAAGAAAGACAATCAATTAGGAATAATTATAAGTATAACTATACATCTATTCTTACTAATTGCTATTTTCTTTAGCAAAGGGTGTATGGAATTACAAAATCCTCCACAATTTACTTTAGAAGAAGTGATAACATTAGATTTTAGCGATGCAGGTGGCGGAAGTCCAGGGAGTTCTAGTCCAATTCCACCAACAATTGAAGAGGAATCACCAGCCGAAAAAGTAATCACCCAAGAAGAATCCCCTGTAGTTGTGAAATCTAGCAATTCTAATGTTAAAAATGAAAATGAATCTAAGAAAGCTGAAACAAAAGAGGTCCCGAAACCAAAAAACGATTTTAGCAGCCTATTTGGAAAAGGAAATGGAGATAGTGAAGCTGGAAATGGTGAGGGAGATGGAACAGGAATTGGAACAGGCAAAGGCCCAAATACAGGTGGTGGATTTGGCACTGGAAAAGGGAGACAGGTTATTGGAAATCCAGAATTAGACAATTTTAAAAACTGGGTTGGTTTTGTAATGGTTCAATTTACTATTAATGCTCAAGGCAATGTACTAGAAACAAAAGTATTATATCCACACTCTAAAACCACAATAACTTTAAGTAGTAACGATCAAAAATTTATTGCAAATGACTGTAAAATAAAATTTAAATTTAATGCTGGTATTTCAAAAGACAGATTGGTAAAAAGAATTCAATACATAGAAAAATAATGACCAACTACAAAGATGTTGTAGAATTCTTATTTGAACAATATCCATCCTACCAAAAAAAAGGAGTAGATGCCTATAAACCTGACTTAAGTAATATAAAAGCAATTTGCAATATTTTAGGGAATCCACAAAACAAGCGAAAATTCATACATATAGCGGGTACAAACGGAAAAGGTTCTGTATGTAATTTTTTATATAACATCTACCAAAAAGCAGGATATAAAGTTGGATTATTTACCTCTCCTCATTTGATAGATTTCAGAGAAAGAATTGTTGTTGGAGAAGAAGAGATTTCTAAAGAATATGTAGTAGATTTTTACAATCAAAATCTAGAAAGGTTCAAGGAGATAGGCCCATCGTTTTTTGAATGGTCTACTGCTCTAGCCTTTTCCTATTTTAAGGATTCTAAAACAGACATAAATATAATTGAAACAGGGCTTGGCGGAAGACTTGACTCCACCAACATAATAATTCCAGAACTTTCTATTATAACAAGTATTGGTATTGATCATACATCCATTTTAGGCAGTACGCTTAATGAAATTGCCAAAGAAAAAGCAGGGATAATAAAAGAGAACACACCTACTCTATTAGGCGCTGACATGAAAGAAGAAGGTGTTTTTGAAAAAATTAGCAATTTAAAAAATTCAAAAATTTACAAGGCAGAGAGAAGTACTGAATACCCAAAATATTCTCTACCAAATTATCAAATAAAAAATTGGAATACAGCTAAGAAAGCAACTGAAATTTTACAAAATAA
>CESU01105295.1_pt1 | contig 13707 bp, 9 predicted proteins | sample 531141 | NCBI WGS metagenome assembly CESU01 (sample SAMEA2621401, study PRJEB7988) | marine metagenome | isolation source: saline water (ENVO:00002010), including
AAAAAACATAAACAGATTATAACTCGACGTGAATAGTGCAAATTTTTATTCCCTATTATTATTTATACCTAACTGTTAAATTTAGGTACACTTAAAAAATGAATTCCATAAATTTTTTTTGTTAACTAAAAATTATGGAATTCACATGTTTTATAAAAAGGCTAACAAGTATAGATTTTTCTAGTATGAAGACTGTTTACCAGCAACAATTGCATCTGATAATGCTGAAATTATAAGTTTTATAGAACGAACTGCGTCATCATTTGCTGGGATTGGGATATCAACGACATTAGGATCACAGTTAGTATCTAAAATAGAGATTATAGTAATACCTAGCTTTTTACACTCTGCAATAGCTGTTGCTTCACGTTTCGGATCAACAACGATAGCAATATCAGGCACTTGTGACATTCCTGTTAAACCACCTAAGTTCTGCATAAGTTTATCACGCTCACGTCGCAATAAGGCAGCTTCTTTTTTTGGTAGCATATCGAGTTCGCCACTTTCTTCTTTTTTATTTAAATCTCTAAGATAAGCAACTCGCCCTTGAACTGTAGCCCAATTCGTTAATGTACCACCAAGCCAACGGTGGTTAATATAATGTCCACCACATTTAGTAGCTTCTTCTGCCATAATACCGGCAGCCTGTCTTTTTGTTCCAATGAAAAGAAATTGTTTCCCTTCTTTTGCAGCCTTTTGCAAGTAATTGGAAGCATGTTTTAATAATCTTGCTGTTTGAACAAGATCGATTACGTGGATGCCATTTTGTTCAGTATATATATATGGGAACATTTTTGGATTCCAGCGACTTGATTGGTGACCAAAATGTACGCCCGCATCCAAAAGTTCTCCTAGTGTAACTAATGTCATAACTTGTTTCTTTTTTTTAATGGACTAAATAACTTGAAGTTGTTTTTAATGAATAAAGTTGTAATTATTACAATCTTTGATTTATTAGATTTTACGTGAGTAAAACTCGACTACAAAAAGCTCATTTAACTTTAATGCAATCCATTCACGATCAATAATACCAAGAACTTTTGCAGTTAAAGATTTTTTATCAAAATCTAAATTTTGCGGAACATTGGATAACGCTGGAATTTCTAAATTTCGGTTAACTAATTGTTTTGAAGCTGTAGCATCTTTTACTGATACAACATCCCCCGGTTGACATTGATAACTTGGGATAGAAACACACGAATTGTTAATAGTAATATGTTTGTGGCCTACAATTTGTCGTGCTGCTGCAATTGTTGGCGCCATACCTAAACGGAAAACTACGTTATCTAAACGCATTTCTAAAAGTTGTAGAAGAATATTTCCTGTTGCACCTTTAATTTTTTTGGCTTGGCGGATGTAATTCATTAACTGTTTTTCGCTTAAACCGTAGTTGAAGCGCAGTTTTTGTTTTTCTTCGAGGCGGATTGCGTATTGTGTCAGCTTTTTTTGTGTTGCACCATGTTGACCTGGTCGCTGTGTATTTTTAGATTTTTTACTCGTTAATCCAGGTAAATCTCCTAGTCTTCGAGTAATTCTTAGTTTTGCTCCTGTGTATCGAGCCATAAAATTTCTCTTTTTATATAAGTTTTATACTAACTATACTTCTTAGTATCTAAAATACTATAAATTATCGCATAATTCAAAATTTGTAAAAAATTTATGTGATTTAATCGACTCGCGACTTTAGTAAATAATTTTTTAATTTTTTATTAGGTGCGGGTTTTAGTAACAGGTTCATCATTTTTTCATTGCCAACTTTCTTTAAATTTTCAAAACTATTGAATCCTGTACCTGCTGGAATTAATCGTCCAATAATAACATTTTCTTTTAAACCATTTAACCAATCTTTTTTCCCTTCAATTGCAGCTTCTGTTAAAACCCTTGTTGTTTCTTGGAAACTTGCAGCAGAAATAAAACTATCACTATTTAACGAAGCTTTCGTCAATCCTAGAAGCATTGGTTTATAAATTGGTGGTTCTTCCCCCGCAGATAAAGCAGCTTTTGTAATTAATTCTGCTTGATTAATTTCTAATATTTCTCCGGGAAGTAAAGTTGTATCTCCACCACTGGAAACACGAACCTTTGAGGTCATTTGTTTAACAATAATTTCAATGTGTTTATCGGCGATTTGAACACCTTGCGATAGGTATGTACGCTGGACTTCGTTCACTAAAAAAAGCTGAAGGTATTTAAAACTTTTTTTACAGGCTAAGTGTGTTGGGTATTCGGATTGATAATAAGTGAATAATGTCTCTAATTTGTCGTGTGGACTGATTGGTCCATCTGTTAGCGGTTCTAAAAATTTAACGTATTGCCCATTGTTAAAATTAACTTTTATTTGGGCGTCTACATCAAGAACTAGTTTATTATTTTGGGATTTTATAATTTCTACCTTTTTATTTTTTAGGTAAGCTTGACCTTGACCAGGTGAAAGTAAACATCCATTTTTAATTTTTCTTGCCTCTAAAATTTCTTCTACTTTCGGTAGACCCTGTACAATGTCGACTGTTTTTAATTTCTCATATACGAGAGTAGCTAGCATATCAGATTTATCTACAAGAGAATTATTATCCGCTTGTAAAATGGTACCGTCAGAAATTAGATATGGTCGGCCAAGCCTTATAAAGATTGTATCTTCTTCTATTTTATAAATTTGTCCTGCATACTTAGAACGAGTTGTTGAACTTAAATAACTACCTACACGGACCAGGTCACCCTTTTTTACATACAGAGTTTCTTGGTTTTTGTTAAAGAAACATTTTTTTATAAACATTTCTTTTAAAATCAACATCTCAATGTTATTTGTATAATTAACAGCTGCTAATATACCACCTACATTAGTTAACATCTTAGTTTCAGCTATTACTGTATTAGCTTCTACGTATTGGTTATTTTGAGTTAACTTTTTTAAAAGGATTTTTTCTCGTAAATTTGTTTCTTTTAGATTGAACTCATTAATCTTAATTTTTTCGTATAAAGTTAATTTTAATTTGTATTGTTGTTCCTCGTTATTATTTGTTTTTAAAGGTAAATACTCAATTTTTGAGTTTAAACCCGCATATTTGTTTCGAATATCTAATACAAGAAAGGTTTGTAATAAATCAACACCGTATGAAGATTTAACTCTTTCACCATCTTTATAAAAAACTCTTTTTACTGTTCGGAATGCTACACTACGGTTACTTATATTTGGGAAAAATCGATATTTTAGAAAGAACCCTTTCTCTTGAGGTACTTTATAAGTTAAAACGGGTCGTAAAAGAAGATAATCTAGACCTTGGAAAGTGACAAATTCTATATAAGAAAGTTTTTGTATAACTATATTTGAAAGTATTATTTCCCCCGGTTTTACAAACCGATGACAGATATCAATTGAATTTTTTTGGTCTGCTGATATTTGGTATAGTTCTCCAGGTTTAATAATTAATTCAGAATTTTGTTCGTCTATTTGAACAAATCCATCTATTTTTGTAAAAGTTTTTGGTGAAAGATTTGTACCTTTTGTTACAAAATTACCATCCTTAACCTGTATTTTTTCAATACCTAAAGAACCTAATTGATGTGTTTCTTCAGGCACCCAATATAAAAACCCTGTAAAAATTTTCTTTGTACTTCGTTTCTTTTTATTACCTGGAACAGGATAACTTGTTGAATAGTAGATAATTCCACCAGTTTCTGTTTTGTAGTTATCTTCTTTTAAACAAGCAATTGTTTGCCCATGTTTAATTGGTTCATTTTGTTTTACATTTAACTGAAACAGTTTTTTATTTGTTGCTGTTAATTCAAAAGTATCAAAGATATCGCCTGTTTTTTGAATAAGGCCATTTTCAATGATCATTGATGAATTAATAACGTTTATTTCTTGGGTATTTGGTAAATTATCAAAATTTATAATTCCTGGATACTTATTAACAATTTTTTGACTTGCAAGAGCATCGTTTGGAATAAATTTTTGTCCGATTTTAACATCAAGTTTCGAAGAGCTTTGTAAAATGTAACGATCACCATAAAGTACCCAGATTAAACCTGAGGTCTTACTAATTTTTTTAGTTGCACCTTGGCTATCTATACTTTCCTCTACCTTAACATTTTGTAAAAAAACTTCGCCAGAAACTTCGGTATAAATGTCTCGTCGATCTTCTTCTAAGATAAGATTGGCATCTTTTTTAATTTCCGCAACAACTTGATTGTAATAAATTTTTTGGTCGTTGTTTGCTAATAGCATAGCACCTCGCGGGATATCTAATGAACAAACGGTATTTTTCCCATTTTCGATATATATTTTTACATCTTCTGATAACTCAAACCCTTGTTCTCCGTGGATTGTTCGTACAATGGAAGTATTAGATTTTAATTGATACTTTAAAGTCCCTGTAAAAGGTGCACGAATTTGTTTTGTAAGATCACCCGAAAATACTCCACCTGTGTGAAAAGTTCGCATTGTTAACTGTGTTCCGGGTTCACCAATAGATTGTGCTGCAAGAATTCCCACAGCTTCCCCTAGATCGATTATTTTTGAATAGGATAAATGCCAACCATAACAATTACGACAAACCGATCTTAATGCTTCACACGTTAATGGCGATCTTACAATTACCTCATTTAGTTTATGTTTTGTTATTTGCTGAATAAGATTTTTATCTATCTCTGTATTTGCAGGAATAATAATATTTTCACTTTTAATAGTGAGTGGTTTGGCTAAAAGTCGACCAATTAAACGGTCCTCAATTGTTAATTCCGTTTTGTATTTTTTAAATAAATCGTCTAATGATAATCCTTCCGATGTTAAGCAATCTTCGTCTCGAACAATTATATCTTGCGCAACGTCCACTAAACGTCTTGTTAAATATCCGGAATCTGCTGTTCTAAGAGCAGTATCAACAAGCCCTTTTCGTGCACCATAGGAAGAAATAATGTATTCTGTAACTTTTAAACCTTCACGGAAATTACTTTTGATGGGTAAATCAATAATTTGTCCTTGAGGGTCTGCCATTAAACCTCGCATACCAACAAGTTGTCGTACTTGAGAAATATTCCCGCGGGCTCCCGAAAAAGCCATTATATAAAGAGGGTTTAATGGGTCACTTTCTCTAAAATATGTAAGAACGTCATCTTTTAAGGTATTATTGGCATTGTTCCAAATATCAATGGTTTTTTGAAAACGTTCTACAGCTGTAATATTTCCACTGTTATAATTTTGTTCGGTAAGGTCAACTTCATTTGTTGTTAAACCGATTAAACTTCGTTTTCGGTAAGGGACACGAAGATCTTCTATACTCAACGAAATCCCAGACATTGTTGCATAATGAAAAGTTAAATTTTTAACTTTATCAGCTATTAATGAAGACCTTATAACGCCATAGTTATGAAAGGTTTGATACATTAATTTTTGCAGCTTTTTTTTATTTATTACTTCGTTATTAAAAACAATTTCTTTTTCTAAATTAGTCGCCATTATTAGTTTAGATACAATTGAAATTTTATTGATTTATTTCTTCGTATTCGAAGGATTGGTTTAAAAGAATTCTTCCAGCAGTTGTTTTTATATATGTTTGTAGAATAGTCCCGTCTAGACTTTTTTTAATTTGCATTTCTGGAGACAAACATAAAATACGGTCATTAAGTTTCTTTTCTACGAATTTTGAATTTTTAAATAAATCTAATTGTTCTAGGTTCGTATCATCAAATCGAACCCAAACGAAGGTATGTAAATTTAATACTGATTGCTTATAAGCTCGAATTACATCATCAAAACTATAATAATATTCATCTTCTAACGTTTGTTCGGTAGGGTTATTTGCGGTTAAATAATAACAACCTAGAACCATATCTTGACTTGGTGTAAGAATAGGGTCTCCAGTTGCAGGGGATAGGAAATTGTTTGGTGCTAACATCAACATTCGTGCTTCAGTTTGAGCTTCTAAACAGAGTGGGATATGTACTGCCATTTGGTCGCCATCAAAATCAGCATTAAATGCTGGGCAAACTAAGGGGTGAAGCTTTATGGCACGCCCTTCGACGAGTGTTGGTTCAAAAGATTGAATACCTAAACGGTGTAGGGTAGGTGCTCGATTTAATAAAATAGGGTGACCGGACATAACTTGCTCGAGAATTTCCCAAGCCAATGTTTCATTATTTTGTATAATGTTTTTTGCGGCTTTTATATTATTTACCAGACCTTCGTAGATTAATCGATGGATTACAAAGGGTTGGAAAAGCTCAATGGCCATTTCACGGGGTAAACCGCATTGGTTAAGTTTTAATTCAGGGCCAACAATAATCACTGATCGTCCCGAATAATCCACGCGTTTACCTAACAAATTTTGTCGGAAACGTCCTTGCTTACCCTCAATAATATCAGAGAGAGATTTTAAAGGTCGGTTATTTAAACCAAATACGGCTCGCCCACGTTTTCCATTATCTATAAGGGCGTCTACCGCTTCTTGCAACATTCGTTTTTCATTTCTAATAATTAATTCCGGCGCCATAATCTCTTGTAAACGCGCTAAACGGTTGTTTCGATTTATTACTCTTCTGTAAAGATCATTAAGGTCCGAAGTTGCAAAGCGTCCACCATCTAGTTGTACCATTGGTCGTAGATCAGGTGGTAATACAGGAATAATATCTAGCACCATCCAAGATGGTTCAGACCCAGAAGCCATAAATTGATCTATTACTCGTAAACGTTTAATCAATTTTTCACGATCAGGATCTTTTGCCCATGGAATTAATAATCTTAGTTCTTTAGATTCATTTTCTAAATCCAATTGGGTAAGAAGCGTTTTAATTGCTTCTGCACCAATAGAAATTTCAACATCACTAATATCTTTTCTAGTTGCGTCAAAAACTTGCCAATCAGTTTCAACAAGAAGTTGCTTATAAGAAAGCTCGGTACTTTTACCAGGATTTATTATTACATAAGAATTAAAATAAACAATTTGTTCTAATTCTTTTAAGGAAATATTTAGAATTAAAGCAATTTTACTAGGTCTCCCTTTTACATACCAAACATGGGTTACGGATGAAGCTAATTCTACAAAACCGATACGGTGACGGCGAACATTGGATTCAATTACTTCTACACCACATCTTTCACAAATAATTCCTTTGTATCTTACTCTTTTATATTTACCACAATGGCATTCCCAATCATTGACTGGACCAAATATACGTTCGCAAAATAAGCCACCCATTTCGGGTTTTAGAGTTCTATAATTTATCGTTTCTGGTTTAGTTACCTCTCCAACAATTTCACCGTTTGGTAAGGTCCTTTCTCCCCAACTTCGAATGCGGGCTGGTGAAGCCAGATTGATTTTTACATAATCAAAAGATCGTTCTGTTTGTAACATATATTTAACAGTAAATAAGTGGTTAAAAAAATTAAATTTTTAACGGAATAATTATGTATTATCAGTTAGGGGAAGGTTTTCCTGTAAAGGAAAATTTAAATCTTGATGACCATTCGCTAACGTTGTAAGTTTGTTAGTTAATACTGGTTTTGTAGAATTGTCTGGACCTTCACTCATTAAATTTATTTCATAGCCTTGTAACTCGGTATTGTTATAAACGTCCAATTTATAAGTTGCCACATCTAGACATAGGGCTTGAAGTTCACGCATCAATACTTTAAAGGATTCTGGTATCCCTGGTCTTGGGATCGGAAGGCCTTTAACAATTGCATTTAGTGTTTCATTACGCCCTTGCATATCATCAGATTTGATAGTTAAAAGTTCTTGTAATGTATATGCTGCACCAAAAGCTTCCAGTGCCCAAACCTCCATTTCGCCTAGACGTTGTCCACCTTGTTGTGCTCTACCACCAAGAGGTTGTTGTGTAACTAATGAATAAGGTCCTGTTGAACGAGCATGTATTTTATCATCAACTAAATGGACTAGTTTTAACATATAGGCGCGCCCGATAGTTATTGGATTCTCAAAAAATTGGCCTGTTCTTCCATCTCGCAACATCATTTTACCAGGGTGCTGGTTTGAAAAAATCCAGTCTTTCGAAATCGCAGCTTCTTTTAATTTTTTATTAACCAAAGCTCTTGAAGCTTCCGCACCATACATTTCATCAAAAGGAACAACTTTAAATCGAACATTTAAATTATCGGCAGCCAACCCCAGAAGACACTCGAAAATTTGTCCAACGTTCATTCTTGAAGGAACCCCTAAAGGGTTTAAAAGCATGTCGACAGGTGTACCATCAGGTAAGTATGGCATATCTTGTCGTGGAAGGATTTTTGAAATAATACCTTTATTACCATGTCTCCCAGCCATTTTATCACCGATTTGAATTCGTCGGGTCTGAGCAATATAAACTTTTAAAACTTCATCTGTGCCTGGTGGTAAATCATCTCGATTACTGCGAGAAAATATTTTAACATCTAGTACTCGACCACAAGTCCCATGCGAAAGCTTTAAAGAAGTGTTTCGAACATCTCTTGATTTTTCACCAAAAATGGCCCTTAGTAATTTTCCTTCTGGCGGATAGTCTGATTCCCCTTTAGGCGTCAATTTACCTACTAGAATATCACCAGCATTTACCCAAGTACCAATTTTAACAATTCCATTTTCATCTAAATTTCTTATTGAATGTTCGCTGGCATTTGGCAAATCTCTAGTAATTTCTTCCATTCCTAGCTTTGTTTGACGAACTTCAATTTCAAATTTTTCAATATGAAGCGAAGTATATAAATCATCGTATAGTAAGCGCTCACTAATTACGAATGCATCTTCGTAGTTATAACCTTCCCATGGCATATATGCAATGATAATGTTTTGTCCCACCGATAATTCTCCGCCTTCTGTTGAAGCACCATCAGCAATAATTTGCCCGGTAGTAACCTTTTCGTTAATTGATACAAAAGGCCTTTGGTTAATACAAGTATCTTGGTTTGAACGTTGATATTTTGTTAAATTGTATGTAAAAATGTTATGCTTATTATCTTTTACAACAACTTTACCGTCATTAATTTGAATTACTTTTCCATAACTAGCACTTAGAATGGTCATACCAGAATCTCGAGCTGTTTGCCCTTCTAACCCAGTCCCGACTAAAGGTGCTTCAGGATATAAAAGCGGTACTGATTGTCTTTGCATATTTGAGCCCATTAAAGCTCGGTTTGCATCATCGTGTTCTAAAAACGGAATAAGTGAAGTAGCTAATGATGTTACTTGTAGAGGAGATACCGCGATATAATCTACTTCTTTAGAAAGAACACTTACTAGTTCACCACGCAAACGCACTGGAATATTTTTGTTTTGAATCGTACCATCAGCCCCAATTTCCACATCTCCGGCCGCTAAACGGTATTTATCCTCGGCAGTTGCATCGAGATATATAGGGTATGAATTTTGAAGTACTTTACCTTCCTCTACTTTGTAAAACGGGGTCTCAATAAAACCGTAAGAATTAACTCTTCCATATGTGGATAAGGAACCTATTAGTCCAGCGTTTGGACCTTCAGGTGTCTCAATAGGGCAAATACGGCCATATTGGCTTGGGTGAATATCTCGCACGGCAAACCCTGCTCGATCACGTGTAATTCCACCAGGACCTAAAACGGATAATCTTCGTTTATGTGTTAATTCCGCTAAAGGATTTGTTTGATCCATGAATTGCGATAATGGGTTTGATCCAAAGAACTCTCGAATGGAAGAAACTAAAGGTTTTGAATTAACTAGTACATTTACCCTTAAATATTTTTGCTCACAAATGGTCATTCTTTCTTGAGCAATCCTTTCAAGTCTATTTAAACCAATCCGTATTTGGTTTTGTAAAAGTTCACCTACTGACCTTATTCGTCTATTACCTAAATGGTCAATATCGTCTTCAATAGTTGGTGCTAAGCGAAAATTAATTAATTCATTAATTATGTATAAAGCATCTTTTGATGTTAAGATGTGAACTCCACTTTTTATATCAAGATTTAATCGCTTATTAATTTTGTATCTTCCAACACGACCTAAATCGTATCTTTTGGGATCGAAAAATCTCGAATAAAGAATTTGTTGGCCGGCTTTAACGGTAGCGGGTTCACCGGGGCGTAATTTGTTGTGCAATTCTAAAAAAGCATTTTCTAGCGAGATGTTAGCGTGTTCTTGAAAGGTCTTTTGAAAATATTCTGGATGGTCAAGGTGGTTAAAAATCTCCTCATCTTTTAACCCAACAGTTTTTAAAAAGATATAAGCGGATATTTTTTTTGCTTTATCGATTTTTACATGAATTAATTCATCTTTATCAACTTCAAATTTCACCCATGTACCGCGATTTGATATAAGGCTAGCCGTATAGAAACGGAAATTTTGTTTATCAGAATCTGTTTTATAATAAATACCGGGGCTTCTGACTATTTGGTTGATAATAATTCTTTCAATACCGTTAACTAAAAACGTTCCTTCGTTTGTCATTAGAGGTATATCACAAAGAAGAACTTCGTTTTCTGTTGTATTATTAGAATCATTTAAATAAAGGAGCTGTACCCGAGTATAAATCCTAACACTATAAGTAGTGTCACGTCGCTTTGCTTCTGCAAGCGTATACTTTGGCTGTCGAATTGTATAAAATTTGGACGATAGGTTTAATTCTAGTTCATCAAGATAGTCTCTTATTGCAGAGAAATTCTCTAATTCTTGAATAAAACCTAGTTCTAGAAACCAACAAAAACTAATACGCTGTGTTTCTAACAAGTTGGGTAAAAGGTACTTGTATACGTCTTTTTTTTTGGTAAACATTGGTGGAAATCTGTTTTAGATTTAAACAATTAGAATTTCGAGTATCTGTAGGTGTTATTTTTGTTGTATATTTATAAATTTAAAATAAAGTACTTCAATTAGGTGTGAAGAGGTTCTTCAAAATGCCTTTATATTAATACTTTTGAAACATGTATCCAATGCCTCTAATGGTGATTATTAAATTTGGGTTAGTTGGATCTACTTTGATTTTTGTTCGAAGCCTTGATATATGGGCATCAACTATTCGGGTATCTACATATCTTTCGGGTGTATAGCCCCAAACATTACTTAAAATATCTTGCCGAGACAACTTATGTCCTGCATTTTCTATTAGCAACTCAAGTAGGTTATTTTCAATAAATGTAAGTCGTGTTTTAGAATATTTAGTTGATATTATTCTGGTGTTTAAATCGATCACAAGGTTCCCGATTTGAAATTTTTTATGTAATTTTCTGGATGGGTTTTCAGCTTTTTGAGTAGAACGGTGCAATATACACCTTATTCTAGCTTCTAATTCTTTTGGCGAAAAAGGTTTTGTGATGTAATCATCTGCACCTAACTCTAAACCACTTATTCGATCGGCAATATTAGCTAATGAGGTTATGATAAGTATCGGGATTTGCGAATTCGACCGGATTGTACGACAAACGTCATAACCATCTATTTTAGGTAAAATTAGATCAAGAATAATAAGGTCTGGTTGTTCTTTATTAAAACTAACTAATGCATCTTTACCATTAGATGATAAAAATACTTTATAGCCAAGGATAGTAAGTCGAGTTGCTAAAATCTGGCGTATATCAATGTCACCATCAATAACCAATATTTTCTCGTTGTAAACTTCCACCTTTAAAGCTCCTTATAAAATAATTTAAATTTATCAAAGATGTTCATAATCTTTTTCGCCCTTATATAACTAATTCTAATAACAAAAATCCCTATGCATATGTTATTATATATACATACGTATTTTAAACAAGGCGAGCGTAGCCAAGTGGTTAAGGCACTGGGTTGTGGTTCCAGCATTCGCGGGTTCGATTCCCGTCGTTCGCCCTTATTTATTCTGTCTCAAGAAAAACGTTTAAATATTTAGCTATTGTTATAGCTTCGTCTTCAATTTTATTAAGTGCAACTGGTTGTTCAATTCCAGTAAGTGGTATTTCTCGACTATCTGCTAAACATAATAGTAACTGACGTTTTGGATTAATTCCTTCTTTTATTCGCATTTTTATAGACTTAATTTCTTCGAATGAAAAATTTAATGTCAGTTCCCTATTTTTTCCCGGGAAACCTTTACGATATACTTTAACCCTTTGCATATCCCTATTGTATTCGTTATAACCGGACCCAACATTCCACCATGCCGTTAAAGCAATAAATATGCCCAATATCGAGCCAACAGTTCCATAAAAAACAAGCACAATGCCTTGTGGAAGAAAAGAGATCTCACTAGAGTCTGAAAAAATTAATAGATTTATTCCAAAAAAGCTTGATAATCCTGTTAGAAAAAATCCAAAGCCACCTAAGCTGACTGTTAGAGCCCAAAAGAGATTACTTAAGCGTCTCGATCCTGTAATATAGGATGTCATAACAGAATTTACTTCAATAGAATTCATGTTGATCTATTCTTATAATAAAGTTTAATATAATTAAATATCGGGTTAAGGTTGAAATCTTAACCCAATACTGTAACCCGTGTTGTAAACAACTAGATTAATCTAATAGTCTTTAGGCCATAGTATAGACCTGCGGCTAAACTAAACATTAATGTCATTAATAAAATGTAACCAATAAGAGCGTTCATAGAGTTACTGTTTTGTTCTACAAAATAAAAATCTAAATATAACAATATTATATCATACTATATTTCGCTTACGTAGATCCGGAAATCGAAACCATAAAAAGGTTATTACTCGATTTGGACATAAAACTAAATATTTTTGATCATAACTGTTTTAATCGTATAAAATATGGTACTAAATTAAGGGTTTTATGAATTTTTATTTTTTTAACCCTTCGATTACTCCACGCCATATTAACCCAATAACTTGTCCAAAAATTGAAGTTAATGTAAATCTAATACCCTTACTTACAAAGTAAATTGTTTCGTCTACACGGCCGGTAATAAAATCACGTAATTCAATAAACATTAAAGTTAATAATGAAAAATTCGTAAGGGAAGCGATTTCTGTAGAACGGTTAGCATATATTGTTCGGCAATAAATTCCATTAGTTCTCAATATGAAAATTTCATACCGGTTATTATATAAATCAATGGGTCGTTGAATATATTTTTTTGTAATTAGTTGCCAGCTCAGATTATTTTTAAACCGTTCAAAATTTCGTAACGATAAAAATTTAGAGCGGTATAATGTTTGTCGAAACGCATAAACCGAAGAAAATTTAATAATGCTAAAATAAACAACACAATTACTAATTTCCACAATCATATGGTCAATAAGAGCTTCAATAAAACTTTCCGAAGCAAAATTATAAACGGGATAATAAACTAACCGGAAAATTGGGGACTGGGGATCAATTAAAACATAAAAGGGTACTTGAAATATTAATTCCATATCTTGCAACAATGTTTTTGTATACAACGATTTTTTCAAAACTTCAAAATTAACTTTCACTTTATAGCCATATTTTTTAGTTAAAAAATCTTCGCAACTATTTTTTATGCATCGGAGAAAAAGTGTTTCTCCCCTTTTTTTCATAAACTCTTTCGGGTCACCTTTTTCAAGTAATTTTATATAAACTTCTTCTATTCGAAGAGCTGTGATAGAAATCAACTCTTTTTGAACTTCTGTTTTCAACAAATCTATCCCTAATAATTGCAAATTACCTTTTTTATTACTAAAGTTTGCTTTATATAAAATTTTCGAAAAAATACGGGCGGTTAAAGTCTTAACATTATCTCTTTGAAATTTTTTACTTCTAGTCATATTAGACCTTGTTAAAAAAAAAA
>CESU01006046.1_pt1 | contig 13662 bp, 12 predicted proteins | sample 531141 | NCBI WGS metagenome assembly CESU01 (sample SAMEA2621401, study PRJEB7988) | marine metagenome | isolation source: saline water (ENVO:00002010), including
CTTTCCAGGCGTGCTCCTTCAGCCACTCGGACACCTCACCGTAAACTATTGCAACTCATCCCTACGTTGTCGCCAAACAGCAATACTGCCAAGCAAAACATTTCAGGCTAAACCACCTCTAAAACTCACTTGTAGAGCTGATTTGAGCGCCGGCAACTGTACACAAATAGACCTCTGAAAGCAATTAAGCAATCATCTCAATTCAATCTATTAGGCAGCATAATATTTCGAGTGCTAGACTATGCAAATGGCCATAGAAAATACTAAAAGTACACCTTCAAAAACTGAGTCTTTATTTAGACTACTGACTTTTTCGATCGCCTCTTTTTCAGTGGCGAGTGCATTACCGCAAGCCGGATTCCATCCTTTTATTATTATCTCTTTATCTGTGTTGTTGATTTACCTTGGTGTCAGCTATTACCTTGAAAAAAAAGGCAAGCGAGCGGCCCAGAACAATATTATCTATAGGTGTGTAGATACTATCGTCTTGGCAGGTACTGTTGCTTTTGTTGACTTTGCCCCTCTCCCCTCCAGCATGATCTGTACCGCGTATTTAGTCGCGTTGCTAGGTTACTCGTCAGCCTATCGCTATATCTACATTTTGATCTTTCTAGCGGGTAGTGGTCTTGGGCATCTGTTGCTGCCGCTCACAACTAATCTATCTGACATCAATATCTTAATTATTTTTTTACTGGTCGCGCTCTACTTTGCCGTCAGTATTCAGCAAAGTCATATTAAAAACGTTCAGCTATCGAACCAATTAGATGCCGCCAACAAAGAAAATTCGGAGCTTACTCGCCGGACATTTAATCTCTCAAAGTATCTTTCACCGACTATTAGGCGAGCCATGCTATCTGGCAAACGTACTACCCTCGAGTCGCAGGATAAAAATGTCACTATTTTTTTCTCGGACTTAAGCGGTTTCACGCAACTGGCTGAGCGACTAGAGGCTGATGATTTAGCTCTATTTTTGAATATTTACCTAACTGAGATGAGCGAGATAGCAATGCGCTTTGGTGGCACCATAGACAAAATTATTGGTGACTCTATTATGGTATTTTTTGGTGATCCTGAGAGCCGCGGTATTAAGAACGATGCCCTAAGTTGCGTATCGATGGCGCTTGCCATGAGAAAAGCAATGACCAAACTTAAGAACCGCTGGCAGGCGGTAGGTATAGAAAACCCACCCTCTATCCGGATGGGAATCAATAGCGGCTTATGTAAGGTCGGTCACTTTGGTACTGAACACCACCTAACTTACACTTTACTGGGACGATCCGTTAATCTTGCTAGCCGCCTTGAGTCCGCTGCTGACAACGACGAAATATTAATATCGTTTAGCACTTACAGCCTTGTCAAAGACATCGTGAACTGCGTACCAAAGGGCCAACTAGCGATAAAAGGCTTTAGTCAGCCCATCATCGTCTACAGTGCCCTCGATTTATCAACCAGGCATGGTAATCAAACACCTAAACCTGATTATTCATAGTCTGCAATCGCGGGACAAGAACACATAAGATTGCGATCGCCATAAACATGGTCCAGACGCGCAACAGGTGGCCAATATTTATTATCTCTAAGAGAAGCCACTGGGTAGGCAGCTTGATGCCTAGTGTAGGCGTGGACCCACTCATCAGCACTAACCATAGCGGCAGTGTGCGGAGCGGAAACTAGCGGGTTATCCGCCAAGGTCCAACGGCCATTCTTAACTTGATCGACCTCTGCCTTAATCGCAATCATTGCGTCACAGAATCGATCTATCTCGGCTTTTGATTCACTTTCAGTGGGTTCGATCATGAGTGTTCCCGCCACTGGAAAAGACATGGTTGGTGCATGGAAACCATAGTCAATCAGTCGCTTTGCAATATCATCAACGCTAATACCGACTTCATCTTTTATGACTCGAACATCCAAAATGCATTCATGAGCAATACGTCCATGACTACCCGTGTAAAGAATCTGGTAATGGGCTTCTAAGCGTTGAGCAATATAGTTGGCGTTCAATATAGCGACTTCGGTAGCCTGCTTAAGTCCATGCCGACCCATCATGCGGATATACATCCAGGTGATGGGCAGAATGCTCGCGCTACCAAAGGGGGCTGCCGATACTTGAGCGCCACGACGCTCACCTTGTTCTGATTCTATGGGTAAGAAAGGCTCTAGATGCTTTCCAACACCGATGGGGCCAACACCTGGTCCACCGCCACCATGAGGAATACAAAATGTTTTATGCAAATTAAGGTGAGAGACATCACCACCAAACTTGCCTGGCTGGCAAACACCGACCATTGCATTGAGATTGGCGCCGTCAATATAAACTTGGCCACCATGATTATGAACTATGTCGCATATTTCCGTAATTCTTTCTTCAAAAACACCATGCGTTGACGGGTAAGTCACCATAATCGCCGCAAGATTTTTACTGTGCTGCTCAGCTTTGGCGAGCAAATCGTCTACATCAACATTGCCTTGATCGTCGCACTTGACCACAACAACACTCATTCCGCACATTTGCGCCGATGCTGGATTAGTGCCATGGGCAGAACTTGGAATAAGACAGACTTGCCGATGACTATCGCCGCGGCTTTCATGGTAACCACGAATGGCCAGTAACCCTGCATATTCACCCTGAGAGCCAGCATTAGGTTGCAATGACATAGCGTCATAGCCTGTAGATGCACATAGCATTTCTTCTAGCTGCGCCATCATCATGGTATAGCCTTTGGTCTGAGAATCCGGCGCAAACGGATGCATGTTAGAAAATTCAGGCCATGTGATGGGTAACATTTCGGCGGTCGCATTCAATTTCATCGTGCATGAACCCAACGGAATCATAGCCCGATCCAGCGCAATGTCTTTGTCTGAAAGTTTACGGAGATATCTCAACATTTCAGTTTCTGAATGGTAACGACTAAACGTCGGATGACTCAAAAAGTCGGTCGTTCGAACCAGTTCACCCGGCGTATTATCGTTGACCTGTTCAGACAGTACCCGTACATCCAAGCCTGTTTCTCCGACCAAAAGCTCCCAAAGGTCGGCAACATCTTGAGCGGTAGTAGTCTCATCTAAAGAGACACCCAAGGTATTTGTGTCAATCAAGCGCAAGTTAATCTCACGTACCTCAGCCGCCTTTCGAATAGCCGCCGTACGATCACCAGTATTTAGGGTCAAGGTATCAAACCAACATGTATTTTTAGGTGTAAGCCCTTTTTGACTCAGACCTTCCGCCAGAACCGAGGTGAGCATGTGAATTCGCTGAGCAATACGCTGTAAGCCTTTGGGTCCGTGATAGACCGCATACATGCCGGCGATAACGGCTAATAAAACCTGAGCTGTACATATGTTGGAGGTCGCTTTCTCACGACGAATATGTTGCTCCCGCGTTTGCAGAGCCAAACGATAGGCTGGTGCGCCTGTGGCATCTTGGGATACACCGACTAAACGGCCGGGAAGATTGCGCTTAAATGACTCTCTGGTTGCCATATAACCAGCATGAGGGCCGCCAAAGCCCAAGGGAACGCCAAACCGTTGACTAGATCCAATTGCAACGTCTGCGCCCAAAGAACCAGGTGATTCGAGCATGACTAGGCTAAGAATATCGGCAGCCATAACCGCTAATCCGCGTTGTGCCTGAACTTTCTCAATCACTAACCGGTGATCGCGTACTTCACCACTGGCACCGGGGTACTGCAGTAATATCCCAAAAGCCTCACCAGAGAAATCATCGGGGTTCCCAACGTCAATCTGAATGCCTAAGGGTTCAGCTCGTGTTTGAATAACCTGGATAGTCTGAGGCAAGCAATCACTGTCGACAAAAAAGCGCATTGACTTGGATTTTGACATCCTCTGGCAAAGTGACATTGCTTCAGCGGCTGCGGTGCCCTCATCGAGCATCGATGCGTTGGAGATTTCCATTCCCGTCAGATCTGTAATCATGGTTTGAAAATTAATTAATGCCTCTAACCGACCCTGAGAAATTTCTGGTTGATAGGGCGTATAAGCTGTATACCAAGCGGGGTTTTCGAGAATATTACGTTGAATCACATTAGGTGTAATAGTCCCGTAATACCCCTGCCCAATAAAGCTACGGAAAACCTTGTTGTGACTGGCAATCTGCTTTAACTCAGACAATGCTTCTGCTTCGGTGCATCCATCATCAATGGCCAGACTCTCTCCCATGGCAATAGCCTCTGGGACTACTTGCTTGGTTAATTGCTCGAGAGTTTGGCACCCTAAGGCATCAAGCATAGCTCTTTGGTCTGCCGTATTTGGCCCAATGTGGCGGGCTATAAATTCAGCCGCATTTTCTAGATCAGCAAGAGTTCGCCGCTTTTTCAACATTCCATTATCTCCAGTCATTAGACTTTGTTATTCGCCATCTTGAATAAATTGTTGGTACTGCTCAGCATCCATAAAATTAGATATTTCCACATCTTCACTAGGCGTTAACTGGAATATCCAGCCTTCAGTTTCCGGAGCGCTATTGAGAAGATCTGGTTGATCAACCAAGGCTTCATTAACGGCCACTACTACGCCATCAATGGGCACCGCTATCTCACCAGCTGCTTTAACCGATTCAATAACCGCCGCTTCGTCACCGGCTATTAACTCGCCACCTACTTCTGGCAACTCAATAAAAACCACATCGCCCAGCTGCTCCTGAGCAAACTGTGTGACACCGATAGTGACTAAATTACCTTCAATTTTTAACCACTCATGATCTTTGGTGTATACAACTTGGTCCATTTTGGACTCCTTATAATGAGCGGTTAACCGCGATAATATCGTTGAGGAACTAGAGGCATTTTTGCCACGGTAATAGGTCGGGCTTTTCCCCTAACCATTGCCGTTAGTTGCGTACCCACTGCTGAGTGCTCTGTCGAGACATAGCCCATGGCTACCGGTGCTTGAAGTGTTGGACCAAACCCGCCGCTGGTAATAACACCCAAGACATTGCCCTGACTGTCGGTAATTTCAGCACCCTCTCTCACCGGTGCCCGCCCTTCCACTAAAAAGCCCACTCTTTTTTTACTGACACCATTGTCCAAGTGACCCAAAATAGTATCGGCACCCAAAAAGCCGCCTGAGTTTTCACTACCACTTCGCCGCGACTTACTGATGCTCCAACTAATTGCCGCTTCAACAGGCGAAGTATTTTTATCCATATCATGACCGTAGAGGCACAGGCCCGCTTCAAGACGCAAAGAGTCGCGAGCACCCAAGCCAATCCACTGACAGTAGTCGTAGTCCAGCAACCTGTCCGCTAGGGCCAATGCATGGTCATCTGATACTGAAATCTCAAAGCCATCCTCTCCGGTATATCCAGAACGTGTTACATAGCATTCGATATCGCCGATTTCAGTGTGACAACCCTGCATGAAGGTTAGGGTCTCTGTTTGAGGGGCTAGCTCGGCCATGATTTCTACCGCTCTTAAACCCTGCAGTGCAATCAGGCTCTGGTGTTCTAGATAGTTGATTTCAGAATCAGGCAGGTGGGTTTTTAAGTGCGCAATATCCTGTTCTTTACACCCGGCGTTGACTACCAGAAAAAAAGTGTCTTCAGCCCATCGTGTAATAATAAGATCGTCTAGAATACCGCCATCTGCTGAGGTGAAGGTGGCATAGCTCTGCTGATTAATGGCCAAAGCGCCCAGATCCACAGGCATTAACCTTTCCAGTTCTGCAACTACATTTTCACCTCTAACCAGTACCTGTCCCATATGAGATACATCAAAGAGCCCAGCATTGTCACGTGTATGAAGATGCTCTTGCATAATGCCTGAGGGGTACTGGACAGGCATAAGATACCCTGCAAAAGGGACCATCTTGCCCCCCGCCGAAACATGGCGGTCATAGAACATAGTTTTTCTGTTATCGGCACTCTCGGACATAGGCGCTATCTACCTTGTAAAGCTGAAGTGTGTTCTGATTTGCACAATGATAAAGCCCTAAGCGCAATATGTTAAATTAATAGCTATAATGTTATTATTTAAAAAATTAATACTTATAAAGGGATAAATTAATGAAAAACTTATCCATGGACTTACTGCGGGCTTTTGTTTCAGTAGCCCAGTTTGGTAGCTTTACCAAAGCAGGCGAGTTAATTGGGCGATCCCAGCCCGCAGTGACGTTAAAAATAAAACGACTTGAACAATTAGTCGATGAAACCTTATTTACGCGCACGGGTAAAAGCCTAGAACTATCCGAAGCTGGTGAGTCTCTGTATGACTATGCCAATCAAATCCTAGCTCTAAATGACCTAGCCGTTAGCCAATTTTCAAAAAGTGCGGTGGCGGGTAAGGTTCGCCTTGGTATTCCCAGCGAGTTTGCGACCACACTACTGCCTAAAATTGTTAGCCGTTTTGCAAAAGCCTATCCCAACGTAACCCTGGAAGTTAACTGTGAACTGAGTAAACACCTGCTCACCAAGGCAGGCAAAGCAAAGCATGATCTTATATTAGCGCTGGGGGATGAGTCCTCGGACAAAAACTCTGATTTCATCAAAAACGATGATCTTGTGTGGGTGGCTAGCAACGCCAAAAACCCGCTCAAAGTAGAAGTAATGCCACTGATTGTGGCAGCTGAAGGCTGTATTTATCGTCAACGCGCAATCCAGCGTCTAGATCGCTCTGAACTGCCATGGCAAATCGTCTACACCAATCCTGATCTAACCGGTATTCAATATGCCATTCAAGAGGGCTTAGGCGTGACTGTTTTGGCGAAGAGTACAGTGCCCGATAACCTACAAGTCATCGCGCAATCACCAAGATTTCCTGACTTAGGTAAGGTTGGTATTAATTTAATCTGCGACACCACAAAGCGGGGCGATCAAGCCATTAAACTGCTTATTGAGTTTCTTAAAACCAGTTTGGCTTAACATCAAACCTAATCAATGAGCGATTATTGGCGCACGTGACGAAGGGCAGGAGGTGTTGCTCTTGAGGTACTTCTGAACGGATTGATATCTAACCCACCTCTGCGCATGTAACGCGCATAAACGCTCAGTTTTGAGGGGTTACAGCGCAGCATAATGTCATTAAAGATTTGTTCGACACACTGCTCATGAAAGTCTTGATGCTGGCGATAAGAGACAATGTATTTGAGCAAGCCGTCCGCATCAACTTTAGGCCCAGAATAAGTAATATACACTGAGGCCCAATCGGGTTGATCGGTCACTGGGCAATTAGTTTTTAGCAAATGAGAATAAAGCGTTTCCGTCACATGGTGTTCTACACTGGCGACTAATAGGTTACTGTCTGGGTGATAGCTGTCGATAATGACCGGGCGCTGATCAAGGCATGTGCCTTGAGGTTCTGAAATAGCACAAAACCCTGCATATTCAGCAAGCTCATATAAAACGATGTCTACCGGCGCACCACAGGCGGCAGACAAATCCTTCGTCAACAACTCAACAACTGTTTGTTTAGCGTCAAAAGAGGTCTGAATAATGGAGTTTAGATAGAGTTTAAAAGACTTGGATTCAATAATGGAATCACTAGTACAGGGAAAGCTAAACTCACCGATTGCTACCTGTGGTAACCCCGCGTTACTCAGCCAGGAAATTTCAAAAGCGGTCCAGACATCACAGCCTACAAAGGGTAAATCGCCGTTCTGTGACTGCTGACGCGCTTTAGAGCGCGCTATGGGCTGCAACAGCGTGGCATCGTACTGATCGCTATAAGAAGTCTCTCTACCCAGTTCTGTCTCAGAATAATCAACCATTAACTACGCAACCTTGAACCGTTCTCTAGCAAGCGCAACGCGCTGAAGAACAGCACCATGGAAAATAATCCCACCATACCAAATGACCAAAAAATATTGATATCGGTAATGCCGGCTATTCCATATCGAAAAGCATTCACCATGTACAACACCGGGTTTATCATTGAAAGATTACGCCAAAAGTCACTTAGTAGGTCTATCGAATAAAATACGCCACCAAGATAGGTCAGTGGGGTCAAAACAAAGGTTGGAATGATCGAGATGTCGTCGAAACTGGCGGCAAAAATTGCATTAATCAGCCCGGCTAACGAGAACATCAATGATGTCATCAAAACAATAGCAATAGTGATGGGTAAGCTATGGATACTGAAGTCAGCAAAATACAATGAGAGCACGGTTACAATCGCCCCAACACCCAGACCACGGCACATGCCCCCGGCAACATAGCCCAGTAAAATAATCCAATTAGGGGTTGGTGAAACGAGTAGCTCTTCAATGTTGCGCTGAAATTTGGAGCCAAAAAAGGACGACACCACGTTGGAGTAAGAGTTAGTAATCACCGACATCATAATCAGTCCGGGCGCCACAAATTGGATATACGGCAAGCCCGACATAGTGCCAATACGCGCCCCGATTAGCTGTCCAAAAATAACAAAATACAAAATAATCGTAATGACTGGCGGTAATAATGTCTGCGGCCAAATGCGCATAAAACGACGGAGTTCACGACGTAAAATAGTATCGAAGGCTACCCATTTTTGATAATTATTCATCGTTCTGCCCTGCAGTTTTAGCACTCAAATTCTTCTCTACCATATCAAAAAACAACTCTTCCAAACGGTTGCTCTTGTTACGCATGCTGATCACATCAATATTCTGATCGCTTAATGCAGCAAATACCTCGTTAATCGACTGAGTTTTCAGCACTTCAATCTCAATACTATGACTATCCACGAGTGTTACCGGATAATCAGTGATTACCGGACAACTAGATAACTCTTGGCGAGTATCAAATATAAACGTTTCCCGGTTTAGCTGTTTAAGCAATGCCTTAATACTGGTGTTTTTAACGATCGTGCCATGATCAATAATGGCAATATTACGGCACAGACTTTCAGCTTCTTCTAAGTAATGAGTAGTCAGAATAATCGTGGTGCCCTGCTGATTAATCTCTTTAAGGAACTCCCACATTGAACGGCGCAACTCAATATCCACGCCTGCGGTTGGCTCATCCAACACCAGTAACCTTGGCTCATGAATGAGTGCCCGCGCAATCATCAGTCTTCGTTTCATGCCACCAGAAAGATTGCGTGATAGATCATTTCGACGCTCCCACAAACCCAGCTGTTTTAAATACTTTTCTGCGCGTTCCAACGCCACTTTTGCCACAATGCCAAAATAACCCGCTTGAGCCACTAAAATATCAATGGGCTTTTCAAACTGATTAAAATTAAACTCCTGCGGCACTACCCCAACATACTGTTTTGCCGTGGAAAAATCTTCATCAATATCATGGCCAAAGATGGTCACTGAACCGGAGGTTTTCCGCACCAATGAGCAAATAATGCCGATGGTGGTAGATTTTCCCGCACCATTAGGACCCAACAAGGCAAAGAAATCACCTTGAGCGACGTCCAAGTCAATGCCCTTTAAGGCCTGAAATGAGTCATCATAGACTTTGGTTAGATTTTTTATTGAAAGTGCCGTCTGTTTCTTACTGTTCAAGTGCTTCATCCAAATTTGGTGGTGAGGTAACCGTTTAGTTAGCGTCACTATTGTATAACGCAATCCTTAATAAGTACGTTTTTAGGTGGCATTTAGACTAGTTAGTGCGGCCTCTTGGAGGCATAATAAGACTCTAAAGAAACTCAAAAACGAACGCTCTATGCCGCGCAAAACAATCCGCCGTTTTTTACCCGATGTTAAAGGACTACTGGAACGTCCCTCACTGCGATGGCTTCGATCATTGCCGCAAGATCCAAACCTACTGCATCTTAATCGACACTCTGTTTCATTGGCCGTTTTTGTAGGTATTTTCTGCGCTTTTATTCCATTACCTATACAAAGCCTGCTTGTTATTGCCCTGTGCTTTTGGATCGGCGCCAATCTTCCTTTGGCCATGCTCATTATTTGGATGAGTAACCCAATAACCATACCGCCCATGTTCTTTCTCACCTATAAATTGGGGAGCCTTATACTGGGTACCGAATTAGGCGACTTTTCGGTTACCCTCACCTGGGAATGGTTTTCTCAACTCGGCTTGGAAATCTTATTACCGCTGTTTGTCGGCAGCCTTCTATGTGGGACCGTGCTCGCATCAATAGGTTACTTCTTTGTATTATTTTTGTGGCGCTGGAGGGTTATTAGAAATTGGGAGCAACGGAAAGATGCCCGTCAGGGTATCGCACACAAATAGCGGGTAATACCTTAAAAGTCACATTATCTGTTTACCGTTAATTTGGTCATCACCAAGGGATTGGTAAAAAACACCAAGATAACCATAAAGCGAGCTACTCATAGCGTAGTTCGTCGGCAGGATCAGTGCGACTAGCACGCAGTGCCGGGTATATAGTGGCCACAATATTGAGCACCAACGCGACGCCGGCGATCATAGACACATCGGTCCAACGCAGATCAACGGGAATGTAGTCAATGGGATATACCTCGGTGTCGAGAAAAGGCGCACCCAGTGCCGCTTCAAACCAACTAACAAGATTGGGAACAAAGTAGCAGCCAAGTACCCCAAGCAGAACGCCCAATGTAATTCCTACAACACCTATCATGCTGCCCTGCACCAGAAAGACCCCGACAATGTTGCCACGTGACAACCCTAAAGTCTGCAGTACTGCGATATCTTTGCGCTTGTTCATAACTGACATCATTAACATTGAAATAACGTTAAACGCGGCGATGGCAACAATTAAGAAGATGAGCAGCACCACCATGTTGCGTGACAGCTGAATGGCCTGATAGAGATTGCCGTGGGTTTGGAACCAATCCCTGAATCCATAACCAAATGGCAGTTGGTTGATAATTTCAAAGCCAATATTGCGCGCATTAAACTGGTCGTTGATCTGCAGGCGAAACCCCTGTGCGCGATTGGGTATTCCGGCAATCTCTGCCACTTGAGGCAGCGAGGCAATGACCAGCGACTGGTCAAGCTCAGTATGAGTGGCAAAAATGCCCTCAACAATAAAAGAATACACGGTGGTGGAACGACCATTTTCAGCAGGAAAAATTATTGAAACACGCTGATTAGTCTTAGCATTTAGCGCGTCCGCAATAACCTCTGATATTAAAACACGACCCTGAGCCGGAATAGCCAAGTTGTACCGCGTTAAAACCGAGGCCAAACCAGCCGGCATCGCGGTGGCGGATAACCCCAATAACTGCACTGGGCGCGCGTTTTGTCGATGACTCATGAGACCTTCTGCATCGGCATAGGGAACCGCATCGGTCACACTGTCCATCTGCATAATGTTGTCTCGCTCAGACTGCCAGTCCTCCACCCCAGATTGGTGTATTAGCTGCACATGTGGAACCACTGACAGAATATTATCGCGCAATTCGCGATCAAAGCCATTCATGACCGACAGTACAATAATTAACAGGGCAACACCCAAGACTAAACCGGCAATGGCTAATAATGAGATAAACGATACTAGTAGTGCAGAGCGTTGACCGGCAAAGAAGTAGCGTAAGCCAATAAAAACTGACGCTGGCTTAAACAACGGCTGGTCCCACACCGACTAGCTGACCCTCAGTTAAGGTCAGCGTTCGATCCATTTGAGCGGCGATAGCCGGATCATGGGTCACTAGAATAAAAGAGATACTCAACGACTGATTGAGCTCAATGAGTAAGTCGAGTATAGCGCTGGCAGTATGCGGGTCTAAATTGCCCGTCGGTTCATCCATTAACACCACAGATGGTTCAGTGACTAAAGCTCTTGCCACGGCAACACGTTGACGCTCTCCGCCAGACAGCTCAGCAGGTTGATGATGCAACCGATCACCCAGCCCGACCCGTTCAAGTAGTTTTGTGGCTCTTTGGGTTGCCTCCTTCACCGTGCATTTACCAATTAGCAGTGGCATAGCAACATTTTCAAGTGCGGAAAACTCACCCAGAAGATGATGAAATTGATAGACGAATCCCACATGCTGATTACGCCACACCGCGCGTTTAGAGGCGTCAAGATTATGCCACGACTGCCCAGCTACAATGACTTCACCGGCATCCGCATCATCTAATCCGCCAAGCAAGTTCAGCAAGGTGGTTTTACCGGACCCAGATACACCAATGATGGCGATTTTCTCACCCGCCTCAATACTCAGGTTAACCCCTGATAGCACTGAAAGAGTGACATCGCCCTGCCGATAATGGCGGCTTAGGTCCGTAGCCTGCATAATCAGATTATTGGTCATATCGTAGCGCCTCCGCAGGCAGTATTTGACCAGCTCGCCAGGCTGGATAGAGGGTCGCTAAAAAGCTGACTAATACGGCACTTCCGCTAACTATTGCTACATCAGCAACGATTATTTTAGACGGTAGCGCGCTGATTAAATAAATACTAGGGTCGAAGAAATAAACCCCCAGAGCCCTCTCAATCATTGCTACGATGTCGCCAATAAAATACGCCACTGTACAGCCAATAAGCGTACCACTCAAAATTCCCATCAGGCCTACTGATAACCCTTGGATTATGAATATTTTGGTGACCAGACTTGAGGTGGCACCCATGGTACGTATAACTGCGATATCTCGGCGTTTGTCCGCTACCATCAGCACCAAACTGGCAATAATATTAAAAGCCGCCACGGCGATAATGACTGAAAGTAGTAAGCTGACGACTACTTTTTCCATGCGCATGGCTTGGAATAAAGCACCCATGGCTGAGGTCCATGACCGCCACTTCATTTCTGGAAATAATGGGCTTGCCTGTCTGGCTATCCACTGGTCCGCCGCGAATGCATCATTGAGTTGAACCTGAAAGCCCTGGTAGTTACTGCCCAGTCTTAACAGTTTGCGCGCATCTTGCTGATGAATAAAGATCACTGAGCCATCAACCTGCGCGCCTACTTCGAAAACTCCAGCTACGGTGACGCGCTTAATTCTTGGGAAAATACCCACAGGTGTAACACTCACCTTTGGTAGTGTTATCTGTAACTTGTCACCCACAAACAGGTTCATCCTGCGAGCAGTTTGACTACCAATAATAATACTGAAATCTCCTGCGACGAGCTGCCCTATCTGTCCGGCAATCATGTTGTCACCCAACAATTTTGCCGTGGACCATTCAGGGTCTATTCCCTGCAAATTTACACCCACCTGCTCGCCATCTTTAGAGAGCATGACAAAACCTTGGACCATAGGAATAAAATCACGCACGGCCGCATCATTGGTGATTTTCTCTGCGATAACCGCTAGACGGTCGGGACTGAAGCCTTGATGGCTAGTCACTGTCACATGGGGAACAACTTTGAGAAGGCGGCTTTTAATTTCTCGATCAAAGCCATTCATTACTGAGAGCACTATGATCAAGGCAGCCACACCCAGTGCCATGGCACCCAGAGAAAAAGCCGATATGAAAGACACGAACCCTTCCCTGCGTTTGCTGCGGGTATAACGATAACCAATAAACAGTGGAAGGTTTTTAAACATAGACAGATTAAACCTGAAAGCCTCAGTACAAACAACAAGTAGCAGGTTCAAGAACCCTCTATTTCACCGACCTTGGCACTCGAGAACTACTAGGCTATTTAGCGTTGCTTCTCTTCAAAATGCCGATGTTCTCGACTGATACGATTCATGCCGTTCATTGAGGCAATTCTGTAGGCTTCAGCCATGGTGGGATAGTTAAACGTAGTACTTAAAAAATACTTGATAGTGTTCGCTTCGCCCTTTTGATTCATAATGGCTTGGCCAATATGAATAATTTCTGC
>CESU01107448.1_pt1 | contig 13639 bp, 10 predicted proteins | sample 531141 | NCBI WGS metagenome assembly CESU01 (sample SAMEA2621401, study PRJEB7988) | marine metagenome | isolation source: saline water (ENVO:00002010), including
AGTCCTCTCGTAAAAGATTTTTTAGACGATCTAGGTATAAATGTAAAGGCATTTGAGAGTGCTTATGACGAAGATTTTTACCACCGCAATGGGCTTACCGCGGGTCTGCACTTTGGTCGTGAGCAATGGGGCACCCGTCAAATGGTGCGCTTTGATCTCGGCTGTTTTGACGATTACATTCCGGTCGCCAAATCGCCGTTAAATGCGCAGGAGGCCGTTGCGGCGATGCCGATTTCGACGGAGGCAAAAAAGCAATTACTGGCATTATTGACGATTGACGAGGATCAAATGCCCGAAATAAAGGGCGATAAAAAATGGGATTATCTTTACAACATGAGTTATCGGGATTTTTTGCGCCAACACCTGGGCATCACCGAACTCGACGTTTTTAATGTGCTACAAGACCTAGCGGTAGATTCTGGTGTCGGTATAGACGCCATTAACGCTCTGAGTGCCATGACCTATGGTGGACTGCCCGGTTGGGATGCGTCGGGCTTGCCTGCTTTGGAGGCGAGTGAGCCCTATATCCATCACTTTCCAGATGGTAATGCCTCAATTGTTCGACAATTGGTACGGAGGATGATTCCGGCAGTGGCTCCTGGCAGTAGCATGGAGGATTTGATCACGGCGACGTTCGATTACGAGCAGCTTGATAGAGCGAGTTCGCACGTGCGACTGAGACTGAATAGTACGGTCGTGCATGTCGAGCAGGGTGGCGAGGCATCTAATAGCAAAATGGTTAATATAACCTATATTCGCGAGGGAAAAGCACACAAGGCGCAAGCCTATGGAGCGGTGCTTGCCTGCAATAATTCGGCAATTCCATACCTATGCCCGCAGTTGCCTGAGGAGCAGCGTGAGGCGCTCGCATTTCAAGTAAAAACGCCGATTTTATATACCAGTGTTGCGCTTAGGAATTGGCGGGCGTGGAAAAAGATAGGTATTGGCGCGGTTATGTGTCCCGGAAGCTATCATATTAATGCCACGCTCGACTTTCCAGTGAGTTGGGGTGACTACCAGTTTTCGACCAATCCGGATCAACCGGTGATTGTGCATATGGAGCGTTTCCCGCATGTTTCCAATCAGGGTCTCACAGCAAGGCAGCAGCATCGAGCCGGGCGTCATGAATTGCTGGCGACCTCATTTGAGGAAATTGAGCGCAATGTGCGCCTGCAGTTAAACGAAATGTTGGCCGAAGGCGGCTTCGATGCGGCACGAGATATAGCTGGCATTACGGTAAACCGCTGGGCTCACGGATATGCCTATTGGTACAACCCACTTTTTGATACGATTTATGACGACGACGACGACGAGCGCTATCCGCATATGATTGCGCGCAAGCCTTTTGGTCGAATCAGCATCGCCAATGCTGATTCTGCCGCTAGCGCAATGACTGAATCGGCGATCGAGCAGGGTTATCGCGCGGCGGCAGAACTGATCTAGGGAGTTACCCGATCCATAATTCACGCGGGAGATAACTATGTCCGACAACCATCCAAGAATGATACTTAGAGCATTGGGTTGGTTGTTAGTAACTATCGGTTTAATTGGCACGGTCGGCTCACTGTGGGCCGATCAAGTGTGGTTACTCTACCAAGTTGTGCATAACACCGGTACTGTCATGCATTGGATAGAGACACTGATACCCTATTATCCTTTCGTACCTTTTTTGCCAATTTTAGTTATTGCGTGTGGCGCACTTTTAATCGTCAAATCCTATGATTCTATGGGTTGATAATTGAGAAAATGCCTCCGTCGGTTCACTCGATAGGCTATTAGATAGAGGTTTTTGTCGGTGCATTATGGGCTTTTTTTGGGTATTTTTTGCTCTCTGCGAACGATAATCCAACTGGCGATAAAAATGCCTACAGCGACAGTGCCGATAATTAGGCTCGCCAATGCGTTAATATCGGGTGTTACGCCGAGTTTGATTTTCGAAAATATGACCATTGGCAATGTGCTAGCGCCCGCGCCCGATGTAAAACTGGCAATCACCAAATCGTCCAGTGATAGGGTAAAGGCCAACAGCCAACCAGACAGCATCGACGATGCAATGAGCGGCAAGGTAATGTCAAATGCTACTTGCATGGGTCTGCCACCAAGATCCATAGCGGCTTCTTGGAGCGATCGATCCATGCTGGACAGGCGCGATTGCACAATCACCGCAACGTAGGCCATCGAGAATGTGGTGTGGGCAATTGTTATGGTGCTAGCCCCGCGTGTCACCGGCCAGCCGACAAGTTCTTGCAGGCTCACAAACATCAATAATAGAGATAGGCCAGTAATAACTTCAGGCATAACCAAGGGTGCCGCTATTAAAGCGGTGAATACCAGTCGGCCTCGGTAGCGACCCATTTGGGTCAAGGCCAAGCCTGCCATAGTGCCGAGAATGGTTGCAAAAGTGGCGCTGATGGCGGCAATTTTAAAGCTCAACAGTGCGGCTTCAATAATTTGTTCATTGTTAAATAATGCGCTGTACCAGCGCAGTGAAAACCCTCCCCAGACCGAGGTAATAGCCGATTGATTAAAGGAAAATACAATCAGTACCAGTATGGGTATGTACAGGAAGGCGAAGCCAAAGCATAGGGCCGAGACAACAAAGCGGGAGGATTTCTGCATGATTATTCTCGCTTCTGCTGGCTGCGCTGAAATAGCATGATTGGTATGACTACGATAATCAGCAATATAGTTGCAACTGCAGAGGCCAAAGGCCAGTCGCGATTGACAAAGAATTCATCGTAAAGCGTTCGACCAATCATCAGTGAGTCAATGCCGCCAAGCAGAGCTGGTATGACGTATTCACCGATCGCTGGAATAAACACTAGCAGCGAGCCAGCAATCACTCCAGGCATCGATAAGGGGAGTGTCACATCGACAAAAATTTGCCAGGGTTTAGCGCCTAAATCAGCAGCTGCGTCATGCAGGCTGGTGTCCATTTTTTCTAGGGTGGCATACAGAGGTAAAATCATAAATGGGATATAGGTGTACACAATACCTAAATAAACCGCCGTATCGGTATACAGCATTTGTACTGGCGAATCCAACAATCCCAAGTTGATGAGCAGTGAATTAATTAAGCCATGTTTTCCCAGCAACCCCATCCACGCGTAAACCCGCAATAGGAACGATGTCCAAAACGGCAGAATCACCAAAATGAGTAAAAGATTGCGGACGTTGTTACTTGCGCGAGCAATGCCGTAGGCCATGGGATATCCAAGCAATAGACAGAAAAACGTTGAAATAGCAGCGATTTTGATCGACTGAAAATAGCTTACCCAGTAGAGATTATCTTCGCTGAGAAACCGATAATTATCCCAAGTAGCCAGCAACCAATGGTTGGCATTAGTGGTAAAGTCTAGGAGTTGGGTAAAAGGCGGTTGGGCGACTATGGGTGTTGCGAAACTAATTTTTAAGACTATGGCGAAGGGTGCAAGAAAAAATACAAGTAGCCAAAAGTAAGGGACGCCAATGACAAAGTTGCGCCATAACTTATCTCCCCGCAATTGGTTGTAAGCTCTGGCTAAGGTGCGCTTGGAGTCACTCATTCGGATAAAACGACATTAGATGTATGCTCCCACGACAGGTATACCTCGTCGTTCCACTCTAAAACCAACGCCTCGGCACGTTGATAATTTTGTGCGCTAACTTGAATCACACGACCGGATTGGCTGAGCACTCTATACAGGCTGCGGTTGCCATAATATGCTAAATCTTCGACCGTACCTTTTGTAATCGTCAGGTGGTTCCCCTCGGGACGTTGTTGGCTAATAATAATTTTTTCTGGGCGCACCGCGATGGTCACTTCGGCTCCAACGGCCAACGCCATATCGCTCTGCGCCTCTAATTGGGTGCCGGTAGTTTCCAACTGAGCATGCAGTGTTTTGGCGTCAAAGTCTGTGCTGATAATGGTTGCTTTAAAAAAATTAATGGTACCAAAAAAATCTGCGACAAAACGATTTTTGGGGGATTCATACACCTGGGTGGGTGTACCAATTTGCACTAATTGACCGGTGTCCATCACCGCTAACCGGTCTGACAGTGTCATGGCCTCTTCTTGATCATGGGTGACTACCACAAAGGTGATGCCCAACTCATACTGCAAGTTTATCAGCTCAAACTGGGTTTGCTCTCGGAGCTTTTTGTCGAGCGCTGCCAAGGGTTCATCTAGCAGCAGTACCTTGGGTTGTTTGATCAAGGCGCGAGCGAGCGCGACGCGCTGGCGTTGCCCGCCGGACAGTTGGTGTGGTTTGCGTTTGGCCAATTCACTCAGTTGCACTAGTTCGAGCATGTCTTTGACGCGGCTGGCTATCTTAGTTTTATGAAGCTTATCTTTTTTTAGACCGTAGCCCACGTTTTGCTCCACAGTCATGTGCGGGAATACCGCATAGGACTGAAACATCATATTAATCGGTCTGTCGTAAGCGGGGATAGGAGCCATATCCACACCATCGATAATTATTTGTCCGGCGCTCGGCGTTTCAAAGCCTGCGAGCATACGAAGCAGCGTTGACTTGCCGCATCCGGAGCCACCTAAAATGGTAAAGAGTTCGCTCTTGTAAATATCTAAATTGACGTTATCCACCACCAAGGCACCATCAAACTTTTTACTCAACCCCTTTATCTCGATAAAAGGCTTCGCGTCTGGGTCTAGCCATGGGGTTTTTGCGACATAGGGCTTGGTTTGGTGTTGTTTCCTCGTCGGGTCTTGTTTGTTCATAGGCTAATCCATGGTCTTACTGCTATAAACCGGTTTTAATTTTGGTCCAGGTACGCGATCGTTTTCTTTCTTCTTTGGGGGCTAACACTTCGGTAGTCTGGAGTCTTTTTAGAGTTTCGGCATCGGGGTAAACGGCAACATCCTCTGTCAGGTTGGGGTCAACCAGTGGCGTAGCCGATTTGTTGGCGTTGGCATAGCCTATATAGTTGCTTGAAGCGGCGATCACTTCTGGGCGCAACATATAGTTTAAAAATAGGTAGGCATTCTCTATATGCGGTGCGTCTTTCGGAATATACATGCTATCAAACCACATGCCGGCTCCCTCTTTTGGGATGATGTAGTCCAAATTAATATCGATGCCCGCTTGTTTGGCTCGATCAGAGGCGACAGAATAGTCGCCCGACCAACTCATAGCGATGCATACCTCCTCGCTTGGAAGGTCCAAGAGCATTTTGGTCGAACTGAAATAGGTAATATAGGGGCGCACCGCTTTCACTAAAGCTTCGACTTCTTTTAAATGCTGTAAATCGACGGAATTCGCAGGGTAACCCAGATACATCATAGCCATGGGGATGACCGAGGTAGGGTCATCTAAAAACGAGATGCCACAGTCGCTAAACTTGGAAATAATGTTGGGGTTAAAGATTAGTGCCGAGCTATCTAAGGGAGCGTTAGGCATTCGCTCTTTGATCAAATCTACGTTGTAGGTAATGCCAGTTGTTCCCCAAAAGAAAGGGACGCCATGAACCCCACTAGAATATTTTTCATCGGCTGTGCGAATTAGATTGGCATCGAGGTGATGCCAGTTAGACAGTTTTTTGAAATCTATGGGATGCAAAATACCCGCGTTTTTTAGCCGGGCAGTGAACGATGCGGCATGCACCACAACATCATAGCCGCTGCGACCGGTCATGAGTTTAGTGTCGACAATTTCACTAGAATCATAGATGTCATAGGTGACATCTATGCCGTACTCTTTTTCAAAGCCGGTTATTGCCGCAGGATTAATGTAGTCGGACCAGTTATAAATGTTGAGTTTTTTTTCAACCCCCTGTGCGGCTGCAATGAGGTCTTGCTCGGAGGCGTTGCCGAAGGACGGGACGACAACTGCAATCCATAGCGCACAGGTCCATTGGGCTAGAAATAGAATCGAACCATGAGATCTTTGCGTTATCCGCACATTACAGCCTTTTTAAACCCCGTTTTTTTAGTCCGCGGGCAATTACCATGCGTTGCATCTCGCTACTTCCCTCCCAGATCCGGTCAACCCGCACCTCGCGATAAAATCTCTCTACAGCATTATCTCTGCGGTATCCGCGGCCGCCCCAAATTTGCAGGCAGCGGTCGGCCACACGGTTGGCCATCTCGGTAGAGTAGAGCTTGACCATCGAACAGCGAGCATGCAAGGATTTTACGTTATCACCGCGGTCGTGGGCCTCGGCTGCTTCATAAACCATCAGCGTCGCCGCCCAGAGTTCGGTAGCACTGTCGGCAAGACTGAATTGAATGGCTTGTTTGTCTATGAGCTTTTCTCCATCAATATCACGCTGCATAGCCCACGTCGAGGCCTCTTCGATCATACGAGTAGCGGCACCTAGCATGCGCGCTGATATCGTCAGGCGCTCGTGACGAAACCAGCTTCGGCTATAGTCCATCCCCGATCCTTCACCGCCAATGCGGTCGTTTTCTGGAATGAAAACATTGTCGAATTTGTAGGTGGGGTGGTGCGATGGGAAGGTGTGAGAAAAGACTGGATTTTCAACCATGCTGACACCCGTAGCGGCGATGTCAACAAAAAACAGCGCCTCTTCCCCGCTATCGGTTTTTGCCTGCACAAAAAAGAAATCTGCCATGTTGGCGGTGGTCACAAACCACTTCTCACCGCTGAGTGAGTAACCGCCTTGGCATGCTTTGGCTGTGGCATGGGTGACTTCATATGAACCTGACTCAGCCTCAGTGATGGCGTAGCACTCTCGCAAACTGCCATCCATTAGGCCTCTCAGGTAGGTGTCTATTTGGTAATCACTATCGCCACAGGCTTCAAACATCCAGTGCTGCGCCTCGGGAAAGCACCAGCACAACGCATTGGTCACTCGACCTAGCTCTTCCCAGGCGGCAACCTGATCGACCATGCTCATGTTCAGGCCGCCATATTGGGTGGGTGCATCCATCTTTGATAGACCCAGCGCAATTGCCTTACTCTGCATATTTTTAGTGGCCGCATCTGGGATTACCCCTTTATTCATTTCGGCTTCAATTTCCCATGGGATTAACTCCGTATCGACAAACTGGCGAACCTTTTTCTGCCAGTCGATGGTGCTTTGTTTGTGTTGCATCTGCATAAAATGGCTCCTGCACCTATCGTCTTGTTTGGGTGGTAAAATGATTGGGAAATTGGGTCGCGAGATAATGCATGGCAACATCTTGCGCTTGGGCTGGTTTGAGCCCTTTGGGAGTCACTAACAGGTCTAGCCACAAACCGTCGGAAAGGGCGGTGTAACAAGTACAAACTAACTCCGGATCAACCTGCTCGTAATTACCTTGTTGTTTCAAACGGGCAAATAGCTGCGTTAGGTTGTTAGCAATCTCTGCAATATAGTGGGAGCATATCGACAGATAAGTAGGCCGAGACTTGGTCTCACCCCAAAATGCAAACCATACCGCAAGTTTGTTTCGGTCGATAATTTTGCGGCTGAAGTCAAAGTTGATGTGGGCGATAATTTTTTGTTCGGTGTTTAAACGTTCGTCGTTAAAAATGTCAGTGAGTCCGCGGGTATATTCGTTGGAAATATAGCTCAGCGTTTCAATTAATAACTTTTCTTTACTTTGAAAGTGCAGATTAACGATACCCAGACTCAAGCCGGCTTGCTGCGTGACGTCGGCCATGGTGGTGCTGGATAAACCTTTTTCGGCGATGCATTTAATGGTCGCCTCAATTAGTTGTTTGCGCCGCGCTTGTTTGGAAAGCGCTCTCGGCGTATTTACAAGCTCGCTTTTAACCGCATCCATCAAAGGTCCTTTGGCTAAGTTTGGGCAATCAATGCTGAATCCACTGACCGCAATCTCGCATCGTGTCAAACCTTAAAGCATTGATTACCGCCGCGCAACTGGATGAATAACCATTCATTCTTTGTGGACATGAGATTTTATTTTTGGCATTCTTAATGGAGATTGTAATACCTAAAGAGTTCCTCGGCGCCAGCTGACGGGTGGGAGTAGCCTGACCTTATGAAAAACTATGATGCGATCGTTATCGGTGCGGGACATAACGGTCTGACCAATGCCGCTTATTTGGCAAAGGCGGGACTGGATGTGTTAGTGCTGGAGAAGAATGCTTACATTGGCGGCGCTACGGTTAGCCGTGAGTTGTATCCCAATTGGAAGTACTCTAACTGCTCTTACGTATGCAGTTTATTGCGACCAGAAATTATCCGGGATCTGGAGTTGCCTCGTCACGGGTTACAGGTGGTGCCCTATGGCGGGGGTGTTACGTTTAAGCAAAATGGCGATTACTTTGGTAACCATGCGGACCATGAACGCCTGTTGCGCGAGGTGGCCCGTCATTCCAAGCGAGATGCTAGCGCTTATGAGCGATACGAAGCCGATGTCATGAAGCAGACCCGCCTGATTCGACCGTTTTTGATGCGCACACCACCAGATCCAACCTCCTTAAAGCCCAGGGATTTGAAAGAGATGGCGTTGTTGGCAAAATCTTTTGCTAGCATGGGTGAAGAGGGTCTTGCCGATACTATGCGTTTTTGGACCATGAGTATTGGTGACTTCCTCGATGAGTACTTTGAATCTGACGTGATTAAAGCTCACTTGGCGGGTAGTGGCATCATTGGCACTGCCTTGGGTGTTTACTCTCCGGGTACTGCCTATGTTCTGTTGCATCATTATATGGGCGATGTCGATGGCTCAGTCGGTGCGTGGGGGTTTGCGCGCGGTGGAATGGGAGCGGTAGCAGCGGCTTTATCTAAATCGTTTTTGTCCTTTGGCGGAACCATTCGGTGCGATGCAGAAGCGGCCCAAATTATTGTCAGAAATGGTGTCGCTAAGGGTGTTGCTCTGGCCAATGGCGATGAGCTTTACGCAGATATTGTGGTGTCTAACCTCGACCCCAAGCGGACTTTTTTGAAAATTATGGATGAAGGAGATCTGCCACCGGACGTGGTTACCAAGGCGAAGAATTTTAAAATTCGAGGTTCCTCTGGCAAACTCAATATCGCGCTGGATGGACTGCCCACCTTTACCGGCCTGCCTAAAGACAGCCCTTTGTGTTTGGGTGAGAAGCACTTTAGTGATTCACTGCCGAGAATGGAGCGCGCCTACGATGACTGGAAGGCGGAGACCTGGTCTAAAGACCCCTATGTGGATATGTTAATACCCACGCAAATAGACCCAACTATGGCGCCTCCGGGAAAGCACATGATGTCGGTGTTCGTGCAGTATGCTCCGCCAAAGGTGAACGGGGGCGATTGGACTGCTGAGGACAAAGCCGGATTTGAAAAAACCGTACTCGATCAAATTAGCAATTACAGTCCTGACTTCAAAGATTTGATCTTGCACTGTGAAACCAGAACCCCCAAGGATATCGAAGATGAGGTCGGTCTTACCGAGGGTAATATCTTCATGGGTGAATTGACGTTTGACCAGCTTTTATTCAATCGTCCGTTCCCAGGTTATGCGCAATATCGTGGGCCAGTGAAAGGTATGTATATGTGCAGCTCTGGAAGTCATCCCGGGGGTGGCGTCATGGCTGCGCCAGGAGCTAATGCGGCGCGGGAAATACTCATGGATCTCAAGCTAACCAATACCGTGCCTGGAGGCTATGACGATGATTAATGTTGATCAAGACTATGACGTCATCGTTGTTGGTGGTGGCCACAACGGGCTTGTATGCGCAACTTATCTCGCCAAAGATGGGCGTAAAGTACTGATAATAGAAGCTAATGACTCTTTAGGCGGTGCCTCTGCCACTGACGAGTTTAGCGATCAGTTCCGCGTTTCATCCTGCGCCCATTGGCTCTTTCAATTGTACCCGGGTGTGGCCTCGGACATGGGGCTTACTGAGCATGGCTTAACATTCGCAGCACGTGATCTGAAAACCATTGCCTTGGCTGAAGATGGCAAGCATTTGACCATCGATGGCGATAAACTTGAAGGCGCAGGCATATCAGAGGACGACCTTAAGGCCTATACAGCCTTTAACACAAAAATTCTAAAATTTTGTAAGTTATTGGCGGGCGCCTTTAATCGCCGCGCGCCAAAGCTGGTTGAAAGTAACCTTACCGACCGTATCACGGTCGCCAAGTTAGGCTTGGGTATGAAAATGCTTGGCAAAGATGACATGTCTGATCTCATGCGCCTAGCCTTGATCAATATTTATGATGTTATGGAAGAAAATTTCGACAATGAGTTATTAAAAGGCGCCATCAGTCTCGACTCCTTGTTAGGTTCCCACATGGGGCCGCGGTCACCGAACACAGTTTATGGCTACCTACATCGCCGCATGGGCGCTGTTTTTGGGTTTGCGGGTCCAGCTGTGGTGGACGGTGGCATGGGTGCGGTGGGCAAAGCCATGGCGGCAGCTGCGCAGGCGAAAGGGGTCGAGATTGAGGTCGGAACTGCGGTCAGTAAGATCAATATTGATGTCGATCGTGCAACGGGTGTCACCTTGGCTGATGGTCGGGTCGTCAACGCGGCGCTAGTGGTGTCGAACGCCGACCCTAAAACGACCTTTAACAAATTAGTCGGTTTGGGGAACATAGAAACCGGCGTTGCCCGTCGAGTAAAAACGATGCGCATGAAAGGCGACGCCGCTAAGTTGCATCTTGCGCTGGATAGCTTGCCAACATTTACTGGATTAACCGAGGAGCAAACGGGCCAGCGGTTGATCATTGCGCCGAGCATGAATTACATTGAAGCCGCGTTTAATGCTTCGAAGTATGGGGAGTTTTCAAAACAGCCGGCAATGGATATCAGTATCGCAACAATTCATGATGCCAGTCTGGCGCCGCAGGGCAAGCATGTGATGTCAGTGATAGTGCAGTATGCCCCCTATGAGCTTGAAGGGGGCTGGACTGACGAACAAAAGGATGCGTTCACACAATTGGTGATTGACCGCATCGCTGACTTTGCGCCAGATCTAAAAGAAAAGATCGTCGCGCGGGAGCTATTGACGCCGGTCGACTTAGAAGACCGCTTTCATATCCATGGTGGCCATTGGCACCATGGCGAAATTAGTCTCGACCAAATCCTGATGATGCGTCCTTTCCCTGGCGCTTCTCAATACGGCACATCGGTTGATGGACTCTACTTGTGCAGTGCAGGCAATCATCCTGGTGGGGGTGTGATGGGCTTAGCAGGCCACAATGCGGCCAAAGAAATTATTAAACGGGGTGAGTTAGCATGATGCCACATGATGAAACAATGATTCTGGAGACACCTTTTCATTCGCGGTGTTTGGCACTATGTGAAATCAATCTTTGGGAGGATTGGAAGGGTTACCGCAGTGCGGCGGCATACACCAGTGTTGAACAGGAGTATTTTGCAGTACGCAGTAATACCGGCGTTTTCGATATATCACCGATGATCAAATACCGCTTTACCGGCCCGGATGCTGGTGCCTATTTGAATCGTTTGGTGACCAGAGATATCAGCAAGATCGCCATTGATCGCGTGGCCTATACGGTGTGGTGTGATGACGACGGTCAGGTGATGGATGACGGCACCATTTTCCATCTGGGTGAAAATGATTACCGCCTGTGTGCCTATGCTCGCTGTCTTGACTGGCTGATGTGGTCGGCTGAGGGATTTGATGTCACGATTGTTGATGAGACTGCCGAAATAGCTGCGCTGGCAGTTCAGGGTCCGACGTCCTGTGCTGTGTTCAAGAGAATGGGTTTTGAGGGCATTGAAAATCTCAAACCATTTGGCATCACGCGTTATCCATTCGCGGATTCCGAGGTGATGATTAGTCGCACTGGTTTTACTGGCGATCTGGGCTATGAAATTTGGATAGATCCTCAGTTGGCCGAAACGTTTTGGGACGCGCTATTTGCAGCGGGTGAATTACGAGGTATCCGTGCTATTGGCAGTTCTGCCTTGGACTTGTTGCGCACCGAAACTGGGTTTTTACAAGCTGGTGTTGATTTTGTTCCCGCCGAAGAAACCATTCGGACGGGTCGTTCACGCTCGCCCTTTGAGTTGGGTTTGGGCTGGTTGGTGTCGTTTGATAAACCTATTTTTAATGGCAGAAAAGCGCTGTTAAAAGAGCAACAAGAGGGCTCTCGCTACGCCTTTGTTTACTTAGACGTTCAAGGTAACAAACCGGCTGAGCATGCGTTTGTTTATGCCGGCAGTAAAGAGGTCGGTACTGTAACCACAGCTGCTTGGTGCCCAACTGCGAAAACCAACGTCGCCTTTGCTCAGGTCGATGCCAAATACGGCAAGGTGGGTCAGGAATTGGTGGCTGAAATCTACTACGAACGCGAGCTAAAGTGGACGCGAGTGATGGCTACGTGCACTGTTATCGCGGGCGCTGTATTTAATCCACCTCGCAAAAGGCAAACCCCTGCACCGGATTTCTAATGACCGAGCACCGCCTTCGCCCATTGCTTAATCCGGCATCCATTGCGGTTGTAGGCGCATCATCTAGGGCTGGCTCAGTCGGTAACGAGGTGTTGATCAACCTGCGCAGGGGTGGCTACCAAGGAGCCTTATACGCAATAAATCCCTCTCGCCAAGAGGTTGATGGCCTCGTTTGTTATCCATCCTTAGCCGATCTGCCCGAGCGACCGGAGCAAGTGATCTTTGCGATTTCTGATCAGCGCATCGAGGCTGCTGTCGATGAAGTGATTGCCCTCGGTATCCCGTCATGCACGATTTTTTCGGCACTTGTGTTAGCGGGGGACATCGCGCCGCCATTAAAACAGCGACTGAAAGCTAAAATTGAGCGCGCCGGATTACTGGTTGCTGGCGCTAATGGTATGGGCTTTTACAATGTTCGCGATCGCGTGCTCGCCGGTGGTTTTGATACCAGAGATCACCCATATCCGGGTAATGTCACCCTGATAAGCCAGTCGGGCGCCGGTATGTCGGGCATTGTCGACTGTGAGGAGCGGATAAACTTTAATCTCGCAGTGTCCTCGGGTTACGAGTTGTCAGTATCGATGGAAGACTACCTCGACTTCGCTCTCGACCTGCCTGAGACCCGCGTTATTGGGTTATTTCTGGAAACGAGTCGCTATCCAGAAAAATTTGTTGCGGCGCTGGCCAAGGCCAATACGCGCAATATCCCGATTGTTGTTGTCAAGGTTGGGCGCACCGCGCTAGCGCGGGACTTAGCGCTCTCTCACTCGGGTGCCTTGGCCGGCAGAGACGACTGTTACGACGCACTCTTTGAACGCTATGGCGTGCAGCGCGTCGATGATATGGATCAACTGGCGACCGCACTGATCATGTTTGCGCAACCGCACAGAGCTGCCGTTGGCGGTCTTGTGTGTCTCCACGATTCTGGTGGCGAACGCCAGTTACTGGCCGATTTAGCAGATCGCCATAGGGTGCCTTTAAGTCAACTTAATAGCGTCACGACGGACCGTTTGAGCGATCTTCTCGACGCTGGATTACCGGCGATTAACCCGCTCGATGGCTGGGGTGTTGGGGGCGCAAATGCAGGCCGTAGCATGGCCGCCTGTTTTACTGCCCTGCTTGAAGATCCATCTGCAGCACTGGGCGCGGTGATTCATGATCGCGGTCCCAATAGCGAGGTTTATGCAAGTTATTTGACCTATTTGGAGAGCGCTCAGGAAGCTACTGATAAACCAGTATTTCTGGTCGCCAATCGGCAGGGCAGCGGTAGCGATAAACTGGCGGTGCGAGCAACGCACCGCGGATTTCCAGTGATCGACGGCGTTGGTG
>CESU01107209.1_pt1 | contig 13622 bp, 14 predicted proteins | sample 531141 | NCBI WGS metagenome assembly CESU01 (sample SAMEA2621401, study PRJEB7988) | marine metagenome | isolation source: saline water (ENVO:00002010), including
GGCTATGAATATCCAGTTCTTCTGCACCGCACGAGAATCTGCTGTTAACCCTTGTACAGAAACAGCGGTATCTCCCTGTACCTTTATGGAACCAGCTTTGTATAATATGTCTTTAAGCTTATCCACGTTAGTTGTTATGACTCATTTCTAAGCTAACCAGGCTTGTGTTAGCAAGGCTAGTTCCTGATTTAATACTCTGTTTTTTTACCGTCCCATGCCCATAAATATTCACTTGAAGTCCCTGTGCTTCTATGATGTAAAGCGCATCTTTTAATCCCATACCAACTACGTAGGGCATTACGCCCTTTTTTATGGTCTTTGGTTTTACGTTTATTTTTGTAGCTTCTGTTTCTGTAAAAACCCAAGAGGCGTCCTGAGAGGAACTGTTGTAGTTCATTCCTAAGTCATCGTAGACTTGTGTAATTTCTGATTGGCATCCATCTTTAGAGGCTGGAAGCGAGGGGTCTACTATTTTGGCGCTTAGTAATTCTGACTTGAAGAATTCTTTAGCATACATCATGTCTGCGATGTCTTTAAAGACTGGAGCAGCTAGTGCGCTACCGTAGTAAATTCCATTCTGTGGATTAAAGACCACTACTATGCAGGAATACTTTGGCTTCTCAGCTGGGAAGTATCCGCAGAAAGAAGCTTGATATTTTTTGTTCTTATAGGAACCATCTACTGCTGCCCAAGCTGTTCCTGTTTTTCCTGCCATTGAATAAGATTCGTTTTTAAGAACTCTTTTAGCGGTTCCTCTTTCTACCACACCCTTCATCATGATTTGCGCGTCGCGGATAGTACTGTGGCTTATTATTTTTTCTTGAAGAACTTCGGGCTCTATAGTTTGAAAGACTTCACCTCTTCTAGAGAGAGCCTCAGCAAAGAGCGGCTTCATCATTCTTCCATTATTAGCTATAGTGTTATAGAATGAAAGCGTTTGAAGTGGTGAGTATTGGATCTCATAACCTATTGCCATTTGAGTCAAGCTTACCCCTGACCATCCTTTGTCTCCAGTAGAAGATTTAATGATAGGTGGTTGTTCTCCCTCTAAATTTAAATTGAGCGGGTTATAAAGTCCCATAGAAGAAAGTTTGTCTAGATATTTCTGCGGATTGTCCTTATAAGCGCTCTCCATTGCAAGCGCACATCCTACGTTTGAACTCTTTTCGAATGCTTCTTGAATGCTGATAGTTCCTAGTCCTCCCTCTTTCCAGTCGGAATCTCTCATGGTTTCTTCGTAGAACTGGTGTGTTCCATTTCCGGTATCTACAGAGTCAGTGATGTCTATAAGACCTTCATCTATAGCGGCAAGAAGAGAAGCGAGTTTGAAGGTGGAGCCAGGCTCAGTTCTAGTAAGAATGCTTTGGTTCATTCTTTCTTGGTAGTTGATGTTTCCCTCGGGGTCTTCAAATTTGGTAAGGTTAGCCATGGCTTTTATATAGCCTGTTTCTACTTCCATAACTATGGCTACACCCCACTCACAATTGTGTTTTTGGAGCATATTTTCTAATGATGTAGTAGCTACATCTTGCACCTCTGAATGTATAGAACTGATTACATCTGCTCCTTCTACGGGTCTCTGTATGTAGTCATCTGAAATAGGCTTCCATACGTTTCCAGCTAATTTCTCTTCAAGTCTGTATCCAGTTATACCAGAAAGCTCAAGATCATAGGCACGCTCTATTCCTACTTTTTGGTTTTCTCGATGAATTCCGATAGTTCTATTGGCAAGTTTGCCTAGTGGTTTTTCTCTTTTTCTTTTTTCTTCGAAGATGAAGCCGCTTTTGAACCGTCCCAAATTGAAAAATGGCATCTTTTCTATTTCCTTCTTTTGAAGAAAATCAATATCACGTTTTATGAGTTTGTAACAGTTCTTTTCTCGAATAGCTGTTTGGAAGTCAGTTTTCATTTCTTCCTGAGTCTTTTCAGGAAAGAGTTGAGCTAATGCATAACTAGCGGAGTCAATGTAGAGTCTGATATTTTCTTTATTCATAGAGCTTGCCTGACTATCCCATCTTACATCAAATTCTGAGATAGATGTAGCGAGAAGTAATTTGTCCGCTGAGAAAATTTGTCCTCTGGTGGGTTGAATTTCTCTTTTTTGCACCGCGGATTCTTTTGCTTGAACTTCCCAAGATTCCTCTGCGAAGAACTGAATAGCGAAAACCTTCAGGGCTATGCTCATTCCTAGGAGTGAGATGAGCATGTAAATGACCCAAACTTTAATCGCTATGTTTTTAACATTTTTCATGGATTAGTTACCAAAATATCGGGGCTGTGTGTAGGTTTTTTTAAATCAATAATTTCTGAGCTTTTAAGCATATTGGAAAGCTGTGTTTTGCTTTCTTCATTTGAAATGACTGTATTGTATTCTGATTTTACTTCGTGTAGCTCTTTTGTTTTATCGGAAATATTCCGAATAGTGTTTTCTGAATAATACACCCACCAGATATGGAACAAGAAAATCCCAGTAAGGAAAAGGATAAACGGCATTTGGTTAACACCACCTTTCACTAAAAACTCGCCGTTAAGCAGCCAGCTGACACCTTTGGCCATTTTTGACTTCTTTTTGGTTCGTTTAGGTTTCTCTTGTTTCTTAATCCTGTTCATTTATTTCTTTGCGCCACTCTTAATTTAGCGCTACGTGCTCTGCTGTTTGTTTCGATTTCACTTGAGTCTGGTACTATCGGTTTCCGATTAACGGGCTCTAGCGGTCTTATGAGATTTCCGAAGAAATCTTTTTCTTGTTGTCCTTTTAAGTTTCCGGAGCGCATGATATTTTTAACCACCCGGTCCTCTAAACTGTGGTAGGAAATAACTACCAGTCTACCATCTGGTGCTAACACTTCGATGGTTTGAATAAGAAGCTCCTCCAGTGCTTTAAGCTCTTCATTTACTTCTATTCTTAGTGCTTGAAAAACTTGTGCTAGAAACCGATAGTCATCATATCTGGGTGTAACTGGAAGAAGCACTTCCTTTAGCTTTTCAGTGGTGTTTATTTTGATTTCCTCTCTCTTGATGAGAAGCTGACGAGCTATTTTACCTGCGTTTTTTAATTCTCCGTAAAGCCAAAACATTTGTTTCAACCTGTCTTCAGTGTATGTCATGACTATTTTTTCGGCGGTCTTTTCGCCGTTTTGACTCATTCTCATGTCCAGTGGACCATCTGTCCGGGTAGAAAAACCTCTAGCATCTACATTGAATTGGTGAGAGCTCACGCCTAAATCCGCTAAGATTCCATCTACATGAGTAATTCCATTGAATTGAAGAAAGTTTCTCATAAACCTAAAATTTTGGTCTACGAAGAGGATTCTGTCATCTGCCGGGAGATTCTTTTTAGCATCGGGATCTTGGTCAAAAGCGATAAGCCTCCCTTTATCAAGTAATTTCAAAATTTCAATTGAATGCCCGCCTCCACCGAAGGTAACGTCCACATAAGTCCCGTTTGGACTTATGTTCAAACCATTTACGGAGGGCTGAAGCAATACCGGTACGTGATAGGCTTCGTTCTCCATGCTTTTTATTATTAGTTTAGTTTAGGCTGACCGTTGTTGTCTAAGTCTTTACGAACGTCTTCGGCTAAATCTCCAAAATCATCACCTTGATTCAGTATTTCTGTTTGGAAAGCGGATTTACTCCACATCTCTATCTTCTGCCCAATGCCATTTACTTTTACTTCTTTGGTATTCTTAGGGTCAATTCCGGCATACTCAAGTAAAGAGGCTGGGATTAACATTCTTCCCGCAGAATCGAGTTCGATAGCCGTGGCCCCATTCATGAATCTTCTCTGAAATTGTTGATGAGATCGGTTATATCTGCTTAATCTGTTCATCTCCTCATTCACTTTATCCCACTCTGGCTTTGGATAGAGGACTAAACATTTTGCGAAGATGTCTCTGTTGATTACTAATCCATGACTAAGCACAGGCTCCAGCTGCTTTCTTAGCTTAGCCGGAAACATAAGCCGACCTTTTGAGTCGACTTTGCAGTCATATTCACCTAGTAGATTCAACATATTTTAAACATTAGAGTGTAAAAATAGGATGAATTTACCACAATATGACACTTTCTACCACTTTTTCCCACTTTGTGGAAAAGTTGAAGGATGCTGTGTACAACCATTCGGCGTAAAACGGAATTTCACGGTTGTCAACAAACCTTTTAGGATTCAGCTAACAACGGGGTGTTAAAGAGTGATAAATAGGTTTTTTAGGAGAATAATGGTCGCACAAATGAATTTGACTACATTTGAGATACTATGGATTACGAATTAAAAGAAGACGGAAAATTTAATTACCTAGAAGAGGGTTCAGGGCCATGTTTGGTATTGCTTCATGGCCTTTTTGGTGCTTTAAGTAATTACGAGCATGTTATCGAGCATTTCAAGGATAGATACACAGTAATCATCCCCATGCTGCCTTTGTACGAGCTTCCGATTATCAATACGAACGTTAAGAATTTGGCCAAGTTTCTGAAGGAGTTTTTGCTTTTCAAAGGAATAGACAAGGTCAATCTTTTAGGAAACTCTCTAGGAGGGCACATAGCACTTGTGTTTACTGAAGCTAATCCTGAGAAAGTGAGTTCTCTGATTCTTACAGCCAGTAGTGGTTTGTATGAAAATGCTTTTGGGAATTCATTTCCTAGAAGAGAAGATAAGGAGTTTATCCGAAAAAAAGTAGCGGTTACATTCTACGACCCTAAGCATGCTAATGATGAGCTGGTAGATGAATGTTTCGCTATGGTAAATGATAGAAACAAAGTCATTCGTGTACTGGCTATTGCTAAGTCTGCGATACGCCACAACATGGGAAATGACATCCAGCACATGAAGATGCCTGTATGTTTGATTTGGGGAAAGAACGATACCATTACTCCGCCTGCAGTGGCCGAAGAGTTTCATGAGAAAATGGAAAACAGTTCCTTGTACTGGATAGACAAATGCGGTCATGCACCTATGATGGAGCGTCCAAACGAATTCAATGAGCACTTGGACGGGTGGATGAAAGGAAATGATATTTAGTAGAAAGATTAGCATTTCGATAGGTTGCCATAGCGAATCGATCCGCGACCTTTAATTTTATCTCTGAATTTACATTTCAGAAAATCAATATACTTTGTCTAATAGTATTGTAAATGATCATTAAATCTGCCAGTTTCGTTATAAGTAATAAAGACCTTAATAAATGTCCAGTGCCAGATAAGCCGGAATATGCATTTATAGGGAGGAGTAACGTAGGTAAGAGTTCCTTGATAAATATGCTTTGCAATGAGAAAAATCTAGCCAAGACTTCTCAAAGACCGGGAAAGACTCAGCTGATTAATCACTTCGTTATAAATAGTAAGACTGAGAACCCATGGTATTTGGTGGATTTGCCGGGGTATGGGTTTGCTAAAGTTCCGGTCAAACTGAAAAATAAGTGGTTGGGATTTATTACTAGTTTTTTGAAGAGCAGACAGAATCTACTCTGCACTTTTGTACTTATAGATAGCAGGCTCGAGCCGCAAAAAATAGACCTTGAGTTTATGCAATGGTTAGGAGAGAATGAAATTCCTTTTGTCATCGTTTTCACCAAAACAGACAAATTGAAATCAGCCGAGAAGAAATCTTTCTTGGAAAATTATAAATCTGCCATGCTTAAAGTTTGGGAGGAAATGCCAACAGTATTTGTCTCTTCTGCAGAGAAGCACGAAGGAAAAGAAGAACTCCTGTCTTTTATAAGCAGTGTTAACGAAGGATGGTAGATTCCAAAGAGAAGCTTCAATTCTAAAATGAAATAAAATTTTAGAGTTGTTCTTTCCGCTTTTTCCATCAATTAAAAGAGCTTTAGAATAAAAGACTATCCAATCAGCTTTAACTCCTCAGCAAATTTTCTAGAAAAATCAGTAAGCATTTTTGCAGCTTCTTTTTCACCTGTGGCTCTCTCAAAAGTTTCTGCCATAGTGGCTAATGTCTGGTGTGCAAATTTTTTCATGTCGTCCACCTGCATTTCTTTGTTCCAAAGATCAATCCGCAGGGTGTTATTTTCTTTAGGATCCCAAACTGAGAGCATGAATGCATTACATGGCCCATCTATTCCTCCATCACTGGCAGTCCAATTTATTTTTTCAGGAACTTGATTTTCATCTAGTCCTACTGTTATTTTTATCTCACTGGTTTTAACGATTCCTTCAGCCATAATTTATCTTTTCGGATTATAATATTTTAAAAACTTTCTTGAATTCTGTTTGAGCATTTCGGAAATATTTATTTCCGGATTTCCCCGCATGAAGTCTCTTACCATCTGCAGTCCTATCCATTCTCCCATTCTGTCTGTAGCATCTTCAGAAAGAGCGGAAGTGAAAGGCCCTGGAGCTACCCATTTGCTTATTTCGCTTTTCTTTTTCTCGTAGATGATCGCTTGATTTTTTTCATTCACCTTGGTGAGTTCTCTCCAAACGGCTAGTTGTTTTTTGTAACACCAAGCCAGTTCTTCTTCTGAGTAATTCATGATGGTGGATTCTTTTTCCTCAGGAAACATAGCTTCCAATAGGTAGCGCACTTTTCCTTTGTATAACATATGGTCTAATAAGGTGCTTTCGTCCCCAGTTATCTTATATACCGTATTGTGCAACCAACCGTACATGGCATTTACTGCTATGTAATCTGGCTGCATGTCTTTTTTCATATATGAGTAGAATTGGGGAGGGTAGATTTCTTGGATAATAGTGTCACCAATAAAAAAATCTAGACCTACGGCAAGCACAGAGTCGGTAGTGAAAATTCCATATTGAAACCATGAATTCATGAGTACTATATCTGGAGTAGTTGTCTTTGGAAAGTAATAGTTAAGGTGTTTAAATCCATCTTCGAGTAATTCCATTTGGTAAACAATCTCATCCTCCATGCCTAGAATTCCTTCTTGAACAGTCATAACTAACGGGTAAACTTGTTCGTTAGCTAAGGAAGGAAGAGTATTAAGGTCTTTTAGGCCGTTAGTTTGCAGCATGTATCCTAAGAAAACATCTGCAAAGTCACCAAAACCTTCTTTTAACTGGATGTGCTGAGCTACTATGTCGCCAGTATCTAATGGAAATAGTGCCTTATCTAATCTTTTTATGTCTAATTTTATAGCTGAATCAGGTAAATTTATAGCTAGCCTATCAGTTTCACATGAATTCAACAAACAAAGTGGAATTAAAATAAATACGAATAAATATTTCCTCATGATAAATACTAGATTTGGCTTCGTTTTTGAAGAGTAACTATTTTTTTTTGAACGAAATGTTTTGGCGAAGATATAGATTCGCTCAATTAGAAAATAAAATTCAATCGTAGATGTGAACTAAAGTTTTATCTATTATTAAAATTAAAATAAATGAAGATGAAAGGAATTTCAATTTTATTGTTAGCAGTGCTGATAGCAGTACAGGGTTTTTCTCAGGATTTTAAAAAATTCAAATTTGGGTTCAAGGTGGATCCTAATGTTAGTTGGATGTCTTCTGAGACTAATGATGCGGTTAGCGAAGGTGTTTTGTTAAGGGGGAGTTTCGGTGTGAATGCGGATATAATGTTTTCTGAGAGATACGCTTTAGGGACAGGGTTTTCTATTATGGGAGGTGGAGGTCAGTTGTCTTTTTTCGATTATGAAGATAGAATTGGTGACGCTGGGGAGTCTAATTTTATAGTAAAGCGAAACAGAAAGTATAAGCTAAAGTATTTAGAGATTCCTCTAACACTAAAGCTACGCACAGACGAAATCGGATATATTACGTATTGGGGACAGTTTGGATTAGGGTTAGGTTTCGCTAATAAAGCGACCGCAGATGATAATATAAAGTTCTTTAGTGAGTTGGTCGAGGATGCTGACGAGATGGGAAGCTCATGGATAGATTCGGGATCTGCTATTAGCTCTTTAGCTAAAGAGGATGAAGAAGAAATAGGGGTAGATATCAGTGGTGAGATGTTGCCTATTCGAGCTTCATTAATCATAGGGGCAGGCATAGATTACTCACTTAGTGGAAACACTTCATTAATGTTTGGGATAGCCTACAATAATGGATTAACCAATGTTTTTAAGTCTAAAATGAAAGGAATAGAGATCAATGATGATGGAAACCCATCTTATTTAACAGGTTCGGGTGAAGGAGGAGGAAGATCTTATAATGAGTTTAAAATGAAGTCTATCACGAATAGCTTCGTGGTAACAGCTGGAATTCTTTTTTAAATGAATGCGAAGAAAGTATCAAAGCACATTACAGATTGGTTGAGGAGTTCTGCTTCTAAGGCTGGTTTAGATGGTTTTGTCATAGGTGTTAGTGGAGGGATTGATTCTGCTGTCACCTCTGCGCTCTGTGCGATGACAGGTAAGAAAGTCATGGTGTTTAATATGCCTATCTATCAGAATGCTTCTCAGTTCGATTTGAGCACTAGACATATCGCTTGGTTAGAAGAAACATTTCCTAATGTAACAGGTTCTTTGATTGATCTTACAGAGGCATTTAAGGCGATGGAAGACACTTTACCGAGTGAAACTCAAGACCATTTAACAATGGCTAATGCTAGGGCTAGATTAAGAATGACTACTCTTTATGCTATGGCGGGTCATTATAAACTTTTAGTAGCTGGAACAGGCAATAAAGTAGAAGATTTTGGAGTAGGATTTTATACTAAATATGGAGATGGTGGAGTAGATTTAAGTCCAATAGCTGACTTGTATAAAACAGAGGTTTGGACATTGGGAAAAGAAATAGGAGTAATAGAAGATATTGTAAAAGCTTCACCAACAGATGGATTGTGGGATGATGGAAGAACAGATGAGGATCAGATAGGTGCTAGTTATAAAGAATTAGAGTGGTCAATGGAGCATCTCAGAATGAAGAAAGATACAAGTGTTTTGAACGGACGACAAAAAGAGGTGATGGACTTATATCAAAAACTAAATAGAGCTAATCAGCATAAAATGCAGCCGATTCCGGTTTGTAAAATACCAGAGGAATTTATGAACTAACGTTTATTTTAGAGTGGCGTTATTTATGTGCCTCTCAGAATCTCGAGCGGTTTTTTTATCAAAATTTTTCTCCAAAGCTTCAGTTAGGTCTATTCCTGTTTGGTTGGCTAAACACATAAGAACCCATAGTACGTCTGCCATCTCATCTCCTAGATCTTTATTCTTATCTGATTCTTTTTCAGATTGTTCTCCATATCTCCGGGATATAATTCTGGCTAATTCGCCTACTTCTTCGGTTAGGATAGCCATGTTGGTTAATTCATTAAAATACCTTACTCCGTATGTTTTTATCCAGTCGTCAGTTTTCTCTTGCGCTTCCTTTATGTTCATTTGTTATGTGGTGTTTGATTGCCTAAAAGTAGATTAAAGGAATGAGTTTGTAATTCGTTTCTGCAGAGCTATTAGGAAGTGGTCTGCAGATTAATAATTTATCATTCACATTTATAATTATACTATTCTTTATTCTTGGAATCTAGCCAAATTGTAACTGGACCCTCATTGGTTAGAGAGACTTTCATGTCGGCTCCGAATTCGCCAGATTGAATTTCTTTTCCTAAGGTATGTGACAGCTGTTTTTTGAAGTCTTCGTAAAGAGGGATGGCTACTTTTGGTCTAGCAGCTTTGATGTATGACGGTCTGTTTCCTTTTTTGGTTTTAGCGTGTAATGTAAACTGGCTTACGACTATAATTTCTCCCTTAACATCTTTAATGTCATGGTTCATTTTGTCTTCATTGTCGGAGAAAATCCTTAGTTGAGTAATTTTTTTAGCTAGCCATTCTAGGTCATCTTTTCCGTCTTTGGCATCTATTCCTATAAGGATTAAAAACCCGTGGGCTATAGCTGCCACTTGCTGGTTAGAAATGACTACACTAGCCTCAGAAACGCGTTGCAATAATGCTCTCATAGAACAAATCTAATGTTAACTATGGATAAACCATCTGGCAATTACACAATTTTAGGTGGTGAGGTGAGGGCAGTATTTGCTCATCTAAACCCTTTTCGAGGCTTTGATTCCGATTAAATTCTGCTAAAAAAATTGGTGTATTTGGTCTGCTTTATCTACCGTTCTCATTTGATTTTTTGTCGGCTTAGTTCATCTAGGCAAGAGTTAAATTCACTCAGCGGTATGAAAATAGGGAATAGGCAAGGGGCTAGTCTGAATCAATGGCGAAATAATCAATGGAACGACTTGAAGAGTAGGTCAGTTTTAAATCTTTTGTACTTTTTGGATTTAGTGGTGATAAGGCTACTGTGGAAAATACACGAAAATCAGAGGAAAACTATACTGTTTACTGTTGGATGAACTATTATCTTTGCACAGCAATAAAAAAGCATTTTCACATGAGTATAGTATCTACTTCAGTAGCTGAAGCTACATTAGAGCAGGCAGAAGGAATGGGTCTAAGGCCTGAAGAGTTTGAAATGATCAAAGAGATTATGGGTAGAACCCCTAATTTCACTGAGATGTGCATATATTCCGTAATGTGGAGTGAACATTGTTCTTATAAGAATTCTATTAAATGGTTAAAAACATTACCTAAAAAAGGCTCTCATATGCTCGTGGAGGCGGGTGAAGAGAATGCTGGTGTAGTAGATATTGGTGATGGATTAGGGTGTGCTTTTAAAATAGAAAGTCATAACCACCCATCTGCTATAGAGCCTTATCAAGGAGCCGCGACAGGTGTGGGAGGGATAAATAGAGATATATTTACCATGGGAGCTCGTCCGATTGCTCAGTTGAATTCGTTAAGGTTTGGGAAGCTGAATAATGAAAAAACGAAGTGGTTACTCGAAGGAGTAGTGAAAGGAATAGGTGATTATGGAAATGCTTTCGGAATCCCTGTAGTGGGTGGAGAGGTATTCTTTGATGAGTCTTATCAAACAAATCCATTAGTGAATGCGATGAGTGCGGGTATTTTATCTACCGATAAAATTATTTCTGCCACTGCCAAAGGGCCGGGTAACTCTGTGTATATTGTAGGTTCTGCTACAGGGAAAGACGGTATACAGGGTGCTTCATTCGCCTCTAAAGACATTACTGCAGATTCTGCAAACGATTTACCATCCGTTCAAGTAGGTGATCCATTCCAAGAGAAATTATTATTAGAAGCTTCTTTAGAGTTGGCTGAAACGGATGCTGTAGTGGGTATGCAAGATATGGGAGCTGCAGGAATCACGTGTTCTTCTACAGAGATGAGTGCCGCTGGAAAGGTGGGGATGAAAATTGATTTGGATAAAGTTCCTAAGAGACAGGAGGACATGAAGCCATTTGAGATTTTATTAAGCGAATCTCAGGAGCGGATGTTGGTGGTAGTGCATAAAGGAAAAGAAAAAATAGTAGAAGATATTTTCGAGAAGTGGGATCTTCATGCGGTAGAAATAGGCGAAGTAGTAGAAGGTGATAAGGTGACTTTCTCTATGAAAGGAGAGATAGTGGCTGAGGTTTCAGCTCACTCATTAGTTTTAGGGGGAGGAGCTCCTGTTTATGATAGAGAGTCTAAAGAGCCAGCCTATTATGCTGAGAATCTCAAATTCAATATAGATGATATTGAGGTTCCTGATATGGATAGGATTAAAAGGATAGCTGCAGCCTTATTAGGTTTACCAAACATTGCATCCAAAAGGTGGGTTTGGGAGCAGTACGATACTATGGTAGGAACAGCAAACATGTGTACGAATAAACCTTCGGATGCTGGGATAGTAAACATCAAAGGAACGAACAAAGCAATCGCTTTAACGGTTGATTGTAATGCTAGATATGTAAACAATGACCCAGAGATAGGGACTCAAATAGCCGTGGCTGAAGCTGCTAGAAATATTTCCTGTACAGGAGCTGTGCCTTCCGCAATAACGAATTGTTTGAATTTTGGAAATCCATATAATCCAGAGGTTTATTGGCAGTTTGAGGGAGCTATTAAAGGAATGAGTAGAGCCTGTGTAGCATTTGGAACACCGGTGACAGGGGGGAATGTGAGTTTCTATAACCAAACGGCTAAAGAGGACGGTGCGGCCAGTCCAGTATTCCCTACGCCTACTATAGGAATGTTAGGGGTGATGAAGGACAAGTCTCTTCATACTAGCTTAGATTTTAAATATAAAGGAGACCTGATTTTCATGTTGGGAGACTCTAAAAATTGTTTAGGATCTAGTGAATATTTATCTACGCTTTTAGAAGTGAAAAATTCTCCTGCGCCTTACTTCAACTTAGAGGAAGAAGTGAAAATTCAGGCATGTGTGAGAGGATTGATAGAAAACAACTTTATTAATGCAGCACATGATGTGAGTGATGGTGGTTTATACACAGCACTCGTAGAGATGGGAATGCCAGGTCTTTTAGGATTTGATATAGTTTCAGATTCTGAAATAAGAATGGATGCCTTTTTATTCGGTGAAGCACAGGGGAGAATCTTAGTTTCACTAGTAGAAGAGGATGAGGATAACTTCCTAGACTATATAGGAGAACAAGGAATAAACTGTACGTTACTTGGGCATGTTACTAAAGGAAAGATTCATGTAGATGGAGATCATTTTGGTTTTATTAATGAAGCCAAGCATACATTTGATACTTCTCTAGAGAAAAGAATGGCTGCTATTTAAGAGTAGTTTAGTCAATATCCTGAATTTTGATTCGTTACAGCTAAATCATTTAACTCTAAAGTTTGAATATAATTAAGTACATCTTCAGTAAAGCGTTCGTTAGAACACTAGTTAAAGCCGGGATATCCGCACTGCTAATAGTGGCTGTGTCCTGGATTTCTCTCAAGTTTTATACCAAGCACGGAGAAAAGGTGTTAGTTCCTAATTTAGAGGGAATGACTATAAACGAAGCTATTTCTAAGCTGAAAGAGTCTACTTTATCATACAAACTCATCGACTCCACCTTCGTTAAAGGGAGGTCGGGCATGGTTTACGCTCAGATTCCTGCAGACAGTTCTTTCGTCAAATCAGAGAGAGAGATTTATTTAAAGGTGTACCGCACTATTCCGCCACAAAAACCCGTTAGGTTTAAAGTGGGAGAACCATTAGAAATAGCCAAGACTAAGATGTTAAGTAAAGGTTTTGAAATAGAAACTAAGTACCAGCCAGGAGAGTTTGATAATGTAGTTCTAGGGGCGTATTATGGGGAAAAAGAGCTGAGAGATGGCGATTTAGTAGATATGGGAGAAAAGATTAAACTCGTAGTAAGTGAGAGAAAATCTACTAAAGTATCTCTGCCAAACCTGTATGGAATGAGCTTAGACGAAGTTAAATTGAGTCTAGGAGAATTATCTTTAAATCTAGATTTTCCGTTGTATGACGGTTCTATTATTTCTAAAAATGACACTCTTAATGCTCAAGTTTTTAAGCAGATCCCTAAATACTTTAACGGAAAAAAAATTCGTGCCGGAAGTGCGGTGAATGTATGGATGAAACTTGGTGTGGAGATGCCAGCAGAGGCAATACTAAACGTAGACTAATATGAATAAAACATTTTTGGCAGGCCTAATGTTTGTTTTAGCTTTCACTAACTCTATGGCTCAAGAAATAACGCGCCCATTAAATATGTGTGTGGAAAAAGCGGACCAATACCAGATAGAATCAAGATATCCGAAAAGGACGATGGCCGTGAGCAGAGCCAATGGGATAACACTTCC
>CESU01003088.1_pt1 | contig 13620 bp, 6 predicted proteins | sample 531141 | NCBI WGS metagenome assembly CESU01 (sample SAMEA2621401, study PRJEB7988) | marine metagenome | isolation source: saline water (ENVO:00002010), including
ATTGCGCTAAGCGTGCACGTAGTCGTCGTCCGGACATGTACGCCACCTCTGAACGAAGAAGCGACGGCAAGCCGTCTTCTAGAGGCGCGCTAGTGGACGTCGAAGTTGACCGATGTATCGATGAAAATTCGGCTTCAAACCTAAAACATCGCCTTTCTCTCAACAAAGCTTCATCGACCAAAACCGAAGATCCATCGATCAACCAAATTTCGGACTCGTCCCAAATAGCCTCGCGCAACCCCAATTTCTTTCTCACAGTCACAAGGGAGGCACCTACCACGGATAAGTACACACTTTTTCACCACTTCGATTTTACTCGCAATTTTTTTGGAACTTGCTTCACAATAATAATAAATATCATAATAATTGATTGATTGCTTGGCTGGGTAATAAATTCTTCATTCATATCATATGTTTCGAAGGTAACAATTTTCACTTCTCCGTCCGGTACGGTCTTACAAAGTGTTGCAAAACGGAGAAGTGTTCGAAGGGCTGACCGACTCGACCGAAACCGCCGGCCAGTCCCGACAGAGTGGACATCCTATCGGGGATTATACACATTTACATACCCAGTACCAGCTAATGCGACTCGAATTCCAGGGCTGAGCATCCTGTGCTCGCTGCATCCATTTCTTTCTTTTTCCGCGTCGATTTTGTAGTCAGAGTTTGCCACTCTTCTCCAAAACAGGGCTTCGCCACAATACGCGTGGAAAGTAAAAGCGCATGTCGCTTCAACAACTCGGCGCCCACGTCACAAGTAAGTCCCTCAGAACGCAAACGTATGCCCCCCATCCGAACGCGCACCGCGAAATTTTGACCCCGAGCTTTTATCCTCGCGCAGGTAGTTGTGGCGTGTTCGTCTTGCTTGCTCTTCTCGTTTTGCCCGCCGCAAGAGGCGATGACTACACTCCGAGATCTCACCCTATAGATACTCGAAATGAGCAGCTGAATTGTAAACTCCAGTTGGCTGCCCCGACTGCGCCGAGGTGGACACCCGTCCCTGATGCATACCGACCACACGACGGAAGATCGGAGGAAGGAGATCTTTTTATGCGCACGGCGACAGGAAATACCTACTTTTCAGGACCAGCTGATATTGGGTTGACGAGCAAGTCTGCACCATGGACCGAGGCGACTCATTTCACATTGATCAGATTGCAATTCACCACCCCAAAATCATTTCGAGAGATTGGAACCAATTCAATACAACTTTTTGGTTTTTTCGGGGGATTCCGTTGGCGAGAAAGTGGATTCGGTTCATGTGCCAGAATTGTGCCGGACGAGGCGGGAGGTGATTTATATAAAGGCCAACTTCAACTGTTCAACTGCGGCGGATACTCCTCCGAGGATTCTTTCAACATCAGCAAGAAGCTCGACAACAATACCAACTACCTTCTCGAAGTGAAGATGAGTCCGAAACTCGAAGAAATAGAAGTTTACTTGTCGCAAGATGATCAGGTGAACGAGTCGGAATGTATCAAAAAGGACGAATATTTCCAGTTTCGAGAACAGCCTCTCTGGGAAGACCCTGTCGCTGCATATCCGGTAACATTTGGTCACAACAGCCCTGTGTTGCCGTCCGTCAACGTAGCACCAGATGCGCCGCATTCACGCTTCTTTCCTCGAACAGATGATTGGGGATTTTCATGGGGAGAATGGTCCATCGGTGAAATGTTTCTTTGCCTTGAACCCGATATAACTCCTATAACTCCAACACCCAACATTAGGTCTTCGTGGTTCCCGGAGTTAAAAAAGTACACTTTCACTCACTCGAACGCATATCCAGGAGATGCCGAAAGTGACAGGGTGTTGATCGCTCCATTTCTGGCTTTTCATGAGACAGAGTCAATTGGTACTTGGAAAGACGCAAATAGCCAGCTTTTCAAGCTGGTGTCCGTTACTCTCGGAGGTGCCGACAAACCAAAAGCGGGGGCAACATTCTTCGAGCGCGATTCAAACGTAACTGGTATCACTGAGCAGCAGAACTACACTATCTGGGCTTGCGAGCCTGAGATTGAAACGTTTATCATGATTAGTATGAAAATAGTTGAGGTAAATGGATCGATTCTAGCTGCAGTCTCTGGGCCTCGAAGAGGCGACAATGTATCTGAATGCCCGAGCTCCGGAGAAGCTGCTCGAAACCTTACTGCGAACGAAACTCTCATAGCACAGCACGAAGCAGCTGATGGGATTGGTGTTAGTGCAATCGAGGTTGATGTTTATATGCCGTATGATATTCACAGCTGGTCAGCGAATGACGGGCACATACCAACCAGTCCACCAGGAGTGTCACTGCCTAATGTGTCCCAAGCCATGGTATTTCTCGGAAATATCGCGAGAGAAGATAATCGTTCAAAACCATCCGAGGTGTCGGTATTACACAATGTGTTGGCCACAGAGTTCAACTCGAGCAGATGTGGTTTGGACATGAACACCGTCGCAAGCATGAACGCGACGTTTAAAGATCTGCCCGTTGTCAATCTCCCAGTATTCACCCCAGGAGATCCTCAGACAGAAAATTTTACCGCCTTTGGTCTTGTTGCGACATGCGAATATTCAAACAAATCTAAAGTCTCCTTCGAAGACGAGGCCGCAATGATAATATTCAAACTTCAAATTGACTACACGCACTCAGACACTCACGTCCATCAAGTCGAAACGCGGATCAAATGGATTGAAGGATGTCACTACAAGACGCATCTTGCTCCAGAAGTTCAGCATGCCTGGAACTGCGCAGAATATGCAACTACTGACGTCTGCGCACTCGGATTCTGCCTTGAGGGCATCACCTTTTTACAAATAGGGTCACTGCCTCCATCTCCTCCGGCATCCCCTCCTCCTCCGTTGCTGGACTTCATGCCATCTATCGATGGAGAATGTGCATGCGTTTCTTGTTACACACAGCACGGCTTCAAAGATCTAGACTCTGTGGAGGCTTTGGGCAAACAGCAAAGTGGCTGTTGAGACCTCTGAACAGGAACGCCATGAATCACAGTCTTTCTTTTCCATGTTTGACGACGTTGCGCCGCATAAACTGACACGCGCTCGTTCATAAAGCTGTCACGACCACTTTTTCAGAGTTCAAGTTAACGGCTGTGATCTGCTCCTTGCTGACTGTAGTTAGAATTATTATCATCCGCAGTAAGTGTGTTGACATACTTGCGTACTACCTTCTCAGCAGGAGAGTTTAGGTTTTTATTTTTTTTCTCTTTCAAGTAATAACGTACGTCGCACTGCAATGTGACATCCGTAGTTTGCACCCCGCCTGTCACCGCATTCCATGCGCCGGACGCGCGAGCGCGGCGCGGCACGATCATGCAAAACTAAAACCGAGCTTGGGCGATCAAGTCAAGCACCACTGGTCCAACAAAAACAAACCTTTTGAAAGTCTTTGCACGAGAATGGAAGCTGACTACAATTCTGTTTTCGTGAACGACAGTTCCACCAAGGTTTTAGGCTGAGCAACTAGCGGCACTGTCAACAAGAAACTCATAATATGCCGCACTTGTTCTCCAGACAGTTTGTGATACGCGCGATGCAGCACGCACCACTCAAAGGATAATGACTCACGGATATCAACTCATCTGTGTATGTCGACTCTATCATGCCATGACTCATTGCACCGAGTGTAAAAATCACACAAGCGTCAGCGGGAAGGTTGTTTATGTAAGATTTAAAATCCTTCACCTGCGGTGCGCTGAAAGAAAAGCCGACACGGCGTGCACCGGCTGGGAAATACTTCGTCACAGGTCCCTTCACAACCTTGAAGAGCTTCTCAGGACCATTTGCTGCACGAATAGAAAGCTTTTGCAGAAGCTGAACCATCAGGCCGCAAAAACGCTTGAATGTACGTGGTATCCGAGTTTGTGGACTTATCTTAATCAAAATATTCTTTTGGGTGTGCACGTAAACGGCATGGACGCGACCGGCCTTGTTTAAAGGGCTGTCCAGAATAGCGAGCAGCTCCTGATGTACGATGTCCGGACGAAAATGAGCGGGATCCTTTCCATGACGGCGAAGAAAGTTGGCGTGGTCGTCGCAGTTAAGGATCTGATAACCCCTCCCGATCTTCGCCGTTTCGAGCGTGGCTTTTTCAAGGACGAAAATGTAACCTTCCTGCGGATGCACCGCGCCACCGCCATCGGACGCTGGGGCTTCCATCAACGTTTTATGATGACAAAATGCAGGTTGATGACAAGTTTAACAACCCCTTTCGATACGAGTTTCTCGCGTGCGTTGCTATCCCTACAAAGGGCTGGCTGCTATGGTGGTAGGGTGCGATAACTCTACTTTGGCGTGCCATCGCCGCCGAAATCGAAGGTACCTTCGAAGGTATTTAGTAAGACTCTTAAATTAAGGTATGATAGTCTGAATCTCATAAGGGTGAGACATTATTTACGTTTCGTAGTCTATATATGTTATTATTACACATACGTATGTACATATTACCTTCGTACTGTATATATATTGTACTATGCTATGATATATTCTGGATTTCAAACCACCCGCGCAAACTTAAGTACTGTATGTAATAAGATAATAACCCCGAAATATATATTAATGTGATTACGTTATCATATGGGTAACTGATGGTAACTGTCAACATTATTTGGAAAAAGTTTAATAAGAAAATCCTTAAGATTATCAACTAACTTAAAGTGTGCGTGCGTGGCTGCGTGGGTGGTTGGAATCCAGAATACGAAGGTAACTTTTACGAAAGTAAGTGGTTACGGCGAAGCGTACCCCGGTAGGTCACGCGACACGGTGAGCTGCTCGACAGCATAAAACAGAGGTTGAAGGGGTATTTTCCAATCAAGAACCAAGCCGCCAACTGATGTTCTCGTTTGACAGCGAGTCGGGCTTATCATTTTGGATGTTAATGGTCCGCATATGCACAACTAAATAAATGCCCATTCACATTCACAACGTAGCGGTTCACCCAACGGAAGCGAAACGGGTCGCCCGCATACCGCCATCGAAGCCAGTTCCAAACGTTACACGCCGTGTATGCGCCGTACTGCCATTCGATATCAAGGAGAGCGCCCGCGAAGGAACTCTTGAGTGCCTCACCGTGCTTGAAAATTGTGCTGCATTTCAGTTAATAGAATACCATCATCATCCGGCAAATATCTTAGCCCTGCAAAGAATAGTATCTAGCTGCGGGGTCGTGGTAAATGGTTTACAAGAAGTTGATGATAAGCTGTGGAAGTTGTTCAGAGATGCGAGGACTGCGGGGGTTCTTGTACTTAACTATGACTGCCCGGGCCTGTACTTGGCCCACGAGAATCATGTTGACTTGCATGCTTCAGTCCCTAAATACCTTCCTCTGAACTCTATCAACCTTGAAACTCGGTGCGAAACACGCGAAGATCGCTTTCGGGAAGTGATTATTCATGTGGTTTCCGGACCGGATATGGGGGCTGAGCGACTGCTTTTACGCAACAAGATTTTACCAATATTGACAGAACGTTGTCAAACGAGAAGGGTCAGAATACGATATCTTGACTTACGGGACGACGCTGCCAATTGTGGACCTGGCCTTCATTTACGAACGGCCGAAGCTGCGCGGCATCGAGGGTTACATGTCGTATTACTGTCTGGTAAGTTCGAGCCAGAATGCGGTTGTAAAGAGAAGTTGACAAGATTCATCGCGAAGCTCCCAAAAGGTGAGGAGCAGGCAAAGTTTGATTGGATACACTCTGCACCAGAGGACTACAACCGATTTGAGTGTGTTCTTGCACATTTGTTGCAACTCGCTAACACCCCTGTTTTTACTGATCGCAACGATGTGAATGAACCTAGCTCAAGTTTCGAGATGAATAACACAGGTGCGTGCAGTGGAGGGGATATGGTATGTAAGAGCAGTCAAGCGACAAGAGGCACCAACAAGGTACAATCTGAACAACACACGTTGGTTTACTTTAGAGACAGCAGCTTCATTACGCAAATATTAAAAGATGACGTTGACAATTTTTACAGTTCAGATGCGTACGAGCGAGAGCGTGTTGGTTCGCTCCTGTCTGCACTCTATGCACATCCGTTTGTGTCAATCAGGCCTTATCATGCCAATTACGCACCTCCGATTGGTCCAGATCGCAGTGGATTACTCCGAGTAATGCCTGGGTATGCAGTTGATCTAGACAATTTTGCAGCAGATGTTCTGGAGGATCTATGGTCGCGCATCGCACTTGAATTTTCACAAGATCCCTCAAAAATTGTTCAAGCCTATCACAAAAAAGAGGTCGAACATGCGTTCGAATTGAAAAATCAATTCTACTTTCCAAGAACGAGTGAGCATACGGTAATGAAATATATCAAACTTGGGCGTCCCGGAGCGATTTTTATCAAGTCAACGCCAGGTGGTGGAGTGACAAGCGTTTTGCAGCGGTGTATGGTGGCATGCGCAAGCTTATGCACTCATATCAATGGCGCAACACACGATGAGATAATTATCTTGTCTGCATTTTCCGGTGTCTTCTGTGGAAATTACACTCCACTAAAAGTGTTTCAGCACCTTGCGACCTGTCTCAAGGAGAAGTGCTCCTATCACATTAACATTCCTGGAACTTTCAATGGGGCGCGGACAGCGTTTCTCGATTTGATTCGTTTCACTGTCAACTCTAAGCGAAGAGTAGTGATATTCATTGACGACATCACAAACATTGAAAATCCTCGTGATATTGCCTGGCTATTCCACGAAGATGAACTGCCCTCTGGGTTACAGATGGTGATTGGTGGGCACCAAATCGAAGAAGGTCCGTTACTACCTCCGAATCAAAGGCATAGAAACTCAATACACAAGGCAGCGATCGATTATGTGCCGTCGAAGCACCTTCAAAAGCAGGCAGTCTTGTTGAATGCTTGCGTACCAGAGGCGATGGAGCTGGCTGTACAGATCCGTCCCATGCAGTACTCTGAACAAAAACTTTTTCTGACGAAGTATCTCAGTGCCTTAAATATTGAGCCAGATGATGATTTGGTGGCCGTGTTACTGAACAAACCTGGGATATCTTCGATTACATTTGCTAAATTACTGGTGGAGTGTTTGCGCTCGATTGATCTTGATTCCGTCGATCTACTTAGGCAGGTGGACGAGCTTCCAGGTGACATTTACACGATGTTACAAAATAAGTTAGATAACCTGGAAACAATATTTCCTGCTTCAATGCTTGCACGTTTGCTTCCAATCATAGTTTTTGGTAGTGGCTCGTTGACTTTAGATGATATTAAGGCAATGATGGGCAGTTTGTTGCAGAAACGGGCACGGGTGCACGTGGATTCCATCATTGCTACAGCGCTTTTGTGGCAGGCAAGACACTTTATTCAAGGACCGTTCAATGGGACATATAGGTGCGCAAGCAAACTAGCAGCATGCGTGGTGCTGAGGCGCTACGTAAAAAGTAATGAAGCTAAGTGTGCCTTGTATCGAATTCTAGCTGAATACTACGGAGAATCAGAACATGTGGCAGAACAGCAAAACAAACCCTGTCTTCCCGCTGTTGACACGACAGGCGAACCACGAACCCAGGAACAACATGCTTATGATATCACTCAGGACCATGCCAAATCCCATGGGTACGGCCTCCTTACCAGGATGCATCAGCTGCCATCACATGTATATCTTGATTGGGACGAGCACGCACGACTGATAGATCCTGATCTCTTCCAGAGCCAGCGCATGGTAGTTAATACACTGCTATTCTTACCTTATTATTTGACCCAAGCACAGCAGTTTAACGGTCTTTGTGCACTGTTGTGCGACTTTTCTTTTTTGCAGGCAAAGCTTGAGCTTGGGGAAGGCACATCACTGGTTGACGACTTTGATCGTGTGATTCTGTACCCACATCCTCCTTGGCTTGAACAGCATTCTGAGGAGCCGAGGGATCCTTATGCGGATAACTTTTGTTTTGATAGCAGATGCCATGCTCGTGCCTTTCGTGCATGGTCTTGGAATCGTATGAGTGATAACACAATCATGCACCGGAGAATAATTGCGTTTCGCAACTTCATCTGGCGCAATCTTAGCTTTCTTCAAAGGCGGCCACACCTAATCTTGCAGTCGGCAATGAATTCACCGGGAATCTCTGAGCCTAGTAGTTTGGCGAAGAACGAACTGCAATCAGGGAGTTATGCTCAGGAACGACATAAAACTCGCTTTGAGGATGCTAAGCCAGGCGAGAAGTTTTTTCTCCTTTGGGAGAATAAGCCAGATGACGCGCCTGTCAAGGAAATGTGCGATCAAAACATGCACAAAGAAGCAGTTACCACGTGCATATGGCTCGACTCCACTAGTTTTGTGTCCGGTGGAAAAGACGGAACAATTTTTATTTGGTCATCTGTGACTGGCGAGTGCATGTCTACTTTAGCTGGACATACACATTGCATAACGGGTCTTATTTCCATGGACATCCCAGGTCAAGGACCGCGAATCGCATCTGCATCAAGAGATTGTACCCTGCGACTATGGAGATATCAGGGCGATGTGGGCAGAACAAGTCAGGTTCTTAGAAGTCATAATGATATGATTTTATCTATTGACTTTGCCTCAGCCACAGGCGAGCTTGTAAGCGCGGGATGTGATCGCATCATTTTTGTGTGGGATCTGAATGCGGCAGTTGTAAAATTAAAATACAAAATACAAACGACTCACGCAGGACCAATTTTGAGTGTCAGGATCGCTCCTAACGCGAATATTCTCGTCACGGCTTCAAGTGACAGCTCGCTTCAGGTCTGGTCGATGACAAATAAAACACCACTTAGAGGTAGATCACACCTTGGTACCGAACCATGTTTACTCACAGGATCCTGGGCAGACATGGCACTCAGATTGCAGGGTCACCTCGCAGCTGTGACTTGTTGTTGCTTTGATCGAAGTGGCAACTCACTCGCAACCGGGTCCCATGACCACTCGATCATGCTTTGGGATCCATTTTCAGGAATACACACCGGCGCCCTCTTTGGACACAAGGCAGCAGTGACTGACGTGCACTATGACGTGGACGGATGTGTTCTCGTCTCCACATCAATGGACCATCATATTCGCCTCTGGGACCGACGCTCAGGCAGCCCAGTTGTGATTATAAACCAAGGTTGCGTTGTTTGTACAGCGCGATTGTCCCCTGATGGAAGTTTGCTGTTGGTTGGTGCAGAAGACTGCACTGTTTGTGTATGGAGCTGGGTTGGGCGAGATGGTTCGTCATCCATGGGGCTATGTCCACAGGAGAGGGGCCTATTTTTGAGTGGAAACAGAACTCGTCCTCGGGATGATTTCACCAAGTACCATTGCGATTCCCTGGCAGGAATCATAAGAGACAGGGATAAAGAAAAAAACACATATTCATGCCAACCTACTGGTCATATTCATAGCGGTTCAATTACCGCAATCGCGAGTCTAAGATCTACTGTTTTTCTGCCAGAACAACATGGATCTGCCATAGAAAACTCAAAAATAAATTCTTCAGATCAGTCAATAATAATAACTGGAGGAGAGGATTCCTTCATTCGGAAGATAGCAGCAACTGGTGACAACACAATATGTAAAGTCCAGAAAACATTCAAGGGGCATGCCAAACAAATCCGTTCAATTGCCACGGACCCACACATGTCCAAAGCAACTAGTGCATCTGATGACGGAACTCTAAGGACATGGAACATCCATCAAGGACATGATAGTAGCATCATGACTGGACATGTAGGACCAGTGCTCACGTGCTGTTATGCCGATTCAGGGAACATGGTCCTTTCTGGTGGCAAAGATCGGGTCATCCGTGTTTGGGATACCAAGGACGACAGTGCCGGAGTGCAAGTTACATCATTTTGCGGTCATACCAGACAAGTAACAGGACTAGCTTGCGATTACAGTTACAATTTCTTCTCTGCTTCAGCTGACCGTCTCGTAAGGCTTTGGGATCTTACCACCGGCAATACTGTCCAAACATTCTCTGGACATGAAGGTGGCATCACATCCATTTCCCTTCTACATGGGGCATCACTCTCCACAATTTCTACTTCTCGGGACCACAGCACAATGTTGTGGGATAGCCGTAAATCATACACGCATTCAAATCATCTCTGGAAAGTATCGTATCGAAACATCCCTGTCGCATGCTCAACCTGTGAAATTCAACCATGGTGGATTGCTGTGTGTGAAGGTGAAATGTTACATGTCTATGATGCTCGAATGTGGCAGGAGATCGCATGTTTCCAAGGTATTTCCAATCTTACATGTGCCGCATTTCATGGAACGGGCACGTTACTTTGTGGTGATGAAGATGGCCGGCTGTGCTCGCTCACCTTTTTTCATGCACCGGCGCAAGGTTGGATTTGATCCCTTTAGCTGCTCAACAAACGATTTTGATCTCTGGGTTTCTTCAGAACAATTATGCACCACGGTCAGGGCTGAATTTATGATCAGTTATTATAGGTTTACGAAACAAATGAAGCGCACTGAGGGAACTCATGAAATAATTATCGATTATCGATGGAATGCCAGTTGTCGACTATACTTCCTTTTTTTGTGCAAATCTGCGCATAACCTACCGCCCCACCGCCCACGTGCGTCATCGCGGAAGCTTCCCAATGATCATTTTTCTTACAGACGCATTTTTAGCAACTTCAATCATCGTCACCTTGGGTCTCAGTTTGTCGTTCACTCGCAGCGACTTCTTCACTTTCTCGCACTGCAGCTGAAGCTGCAACCTTTTTCTGGCATAGCTTGGCAGTGGACTGGCTTGGCTAAAGCTATATGCAGAGAAGAATCTACTATAAATGAACTTACTAACTAGCGAGATAGTCAGATCTGACTAATTAAAAATTTACCAGAGGCCCCAGCGAGTGAGACAGGCTTCATCACGACCCAGGTGTAATCGGCATTGGGCAAGTTTAGATTGAGACATGTGAATATAGCGATTGATTGGCAACGGGGAACGGTTCTGCGTAAAATTCGTGTGTACCGCACGTCCCGGATGGTCCCGGACGGAGAGATGGACAGTACTTCTTCCGCTTATTGAGAAGGATATTCTACCTTAGACTACTTGTCTGCTTCATTCGAATAAAGGTAATGATTATTATTATTATCGTCATGCATAGTAATCCTACAGAATTTTGATCATTATTTTTTCAAGGGCTGAGCAGTGCAGGTGCGTAAAGTTGGAAAAAATCATTAGTTGGCAACAGTTAATTAATGAGCCGGAGTGGCCTTGCGCTCTTGGTAGCCAGCGCCATCAAGCCAAGGATAAGTCGTGGAACGGATTTTCTCAAACTCTGCTATCTGGTCACTTTTTTGCAGAGTAAGCCCAATATCATCTAGGCCGTTTATGAGGCAGTTCCTGCGGAACGGATCGACATCGAAAGCAATTTCAGAACCGTCTGGACGGCGGATAACTTGGGCAGGTAGATCGATTTCTAGTTCAGCGCCTGCATCGGCGTCACCCATCAGGACGCGCACATCAGCCTCGGGCAACTTTATGGGAAGCATCCCATTTTTGAAGCAATTGTTGAAGAAGATATCAGCGAAAGATGTTGATATGATGCAGCGAATACCGAAGTCGTTGATTGCCCATGGCGCATGCTCGCGGGAGGAGCCACATCCGAAATTGTCGCCCGCTATCAAGATCTCTGAGTTGCGATAGCCATCTTTGTTGAGCACAAAGTCTTCTCGTTCTTTGCCGTCCTGGTCGTATCTCATCTCATAGAACGCCGATATCCCCAAGCCGGTGCGTTTGATAGTTTTGAGAAACTGTTTCGGAATGATCATGTCCGTGTCGATGTTCTGTAGGTCGAGTGCTGCAGCTTTACCCTTCAGAATGGTAAAACTAGGCATTCCGCTTGCACCCGTAACGGCACCACCTTTCCCTTTCTTTGGCATGGGTGCTACTACAAGGTCATCGCTGAGATAGGATTTTGACTCAGTGTAGGTGGGTAGCTCATCAACCACGTCAAGCTTTCGAACGTCAGATAACGTTCCCATGATAGCAGCTGCGGCCGCCATTGCTGGTGATACCAGATGAGTGCGACCACCGTTTCCCTGGCGGCCTTCAAAGTTTCGGTTTGAGGTAGAAGCACATCTTTCCTGAGGCAAAAGCTTGTCAGGATTCATCGCCAAGCACATCGAGCAGCCAGGTTCGCGCCAGTCGAAGCCCGCATCAGAAAGGATTTTATCCAGGCCCTCATTTTCTGCTTGTTCTTTGACGACACCAGAACCAGGAACGACCATCGCATAGACGCCATCTGCTACTTTCTTACCTTTGGCCACGGCAGCTACCGCGCGAATATCCTCAATACGACCATTAGTGCACGACCCGATGAAGACTTTATCCACGGCGACATCTTCCATCTTTGTCCCAGGAGTCAGCCCCATGTATGATAAGGCCCGTTCCATTGCTGCTGCGCGCTTGGGATCTCCGGCGTCCTTGGGATCTGGAACGGTGCCAGAAATAGGAACCACATCTTGAGGAGAGGTCCCCCATGTCACGGTCGGCTCGATATCTGCGGCTTTTATAATGATTTCTTTGTCGTATTTTGCGTCATCATCTGACACCAGAGATTTCCAGTATGCTACTGCCTGATCCCATTGTTCGCCGCGAGGAGCCATGGGGCGGCCCTTCAGATACTCAAAGGTGATATCATCCGGGGCAATTATTCCAGCTCGAGCACCGGCTTCGATTGCCATGTTGCTGATGGACATTCTTGCTTCCATGGAAAGCTTTTTAATAGCATCGCCTGCAAACTCTATTACTGATCCTGTACCACCTGCTGTGCCGATAACACCAATTATGTGAAGAATTATGTCCTTTGACGTGACCCCATCCCCAAGATCTCCTTCAATTGTTATACGCATGTTTTTGGAAGGTGTTTGCAGAAGAGTTTGTGTCGCCAGAACATGTTCAACTTCGGAGGTGCCGATGCCGAAGGCAAGTGCCCCAAACGCTCCATGCGTTGCAGTATGCGAGTCACCACACACAACTGTTGTTCCTGGAAGGGTGAAACCTTGCTCTGGGCCTATGATATGAACAACGCCCTGCCGTTTATCATCGAGTCCAAAATACGTCAAGCCGAATTCCTCGACATTTTCTTCCAATGCCAGCACTTGAACACGGGAGTCTGTCTCTTTGATGAAGTTCTCAACAGTATCAAAAGCGGAACGATCAGAGGTCGGTACGTTGTGATCGACCGTGACAAGCGTGCAGTCCGGTCGGCGGACAGCACGGTCTGCCGTGCGAAGGCCATCGAAAGCTTGAGGAGAGGTGACCTCGTGCACCATGTGTCGATCGATATAGACGAGGCGAGTTCCATCTTCTTGCTTGTCCACGACGTGGTCGTCAAGAATTTTATCGTACATAGTCTTCCCCTTTGCAACGATGCCAACGGAAGCAATCCGTGCACGTGTTGTGAGATTGCGCCGCCAACCCGGTTTACAAGTGATCGCCGATCGGCACGAAACTCGGCCATTTGTTCGGATTACGGCACCGGCTTTTGCAGTGGCCGCGTTGGCTGTCTTGGCACTTACGCGCATCATCGACGTTCGAGGGTTTGGGGTGATAATGATCGGCGGAATAATATCTCTGCTGAAGCAGGAATCGATGGATTTTCCGCAAGCAAGTCTTAAAAACTATCAAGTGT
>CESU01070487.1_pt1 | contig 13606 bp, 14 predicted proteins | sample 531141 | NCBI WGS metagenome assembly CESU01 (sample SAMEA2621401, study PRJEB7988) | marine metagenome | isolation source: saline water (ENVO:00002010), including
CCCAAGGGTTCTGAACAGAAATCCCCCCATTTTCGAGCACTGCTCTGTCTGGCCCAGCAGCAATGTGTAGCCCCGTGCTTAAACTATCAACAAGACACGCTTTGCAATGGCCATGTTCTCTTTGGACGTATTCGAGACGAAAAGCAAGGGCATCGCCTTCTACCTTAAAACCGATTAGGTGGGTAAGCGCATTGGCTGGATTGATTCCGGAATCTACATGTCCCTTCCGAGGGATAATGTCCAAGGCGCTCTGCAGATAGATGGTCCAAGGCACTGAAGATTTCTTGGAACTTTGGAGTTGCAATTCGACCCCCCCCCAATGCCGTTGTGCATGATACATGTCGCCTTCTTCCCAACCATCCCAATGGCCCGACGCTTTCGACGCTTCTTTCTCTCGAACAAAGGAATACACCCCCTGCACTAAAATCCGGGGATGTGCTTGCCACGCTTGCACGGCGAACAACGCGCTAGAGCGATTGAGCAGCGATTCAGAAGTTTCTCCCAAAGGTCCTCGGATGGTTCCAATCCATCGTGTAAGCCAAATTGAACTGAGGTGATTTCCTGTTTTGCGTGCGAGACGGAGGTAAGGCGCAGGAGCGGCCTCGAGCGATAAAAAGGCACTGCTGTTTCCTGCGCCAATGTGCAGCGCATCAATGCCAGTATCAACGAACCAGGTAGAGTTGCTCCATCCGCACCATCCACGGGCGCGAGACACATCATAATATGCATTGTCGGCCGTGTTGGATTCATTGTCTCTGCCCAATTTTGATCGTCCCCAGCCCGGGATCCTGTTTTGTGCAGCCCAATGACCGAGCATGGGGCTCGCAACGCCTTGCCGCTCTAACAATTCGCCTCCGACGTACCACATCCCATCGATCCGTGCTCGAAATCGTGCCCCACGAATGTTGTCCCAAATGGCATTAGATTCTAGGCCTTGGGTTTGACCCCAATGCGCTTGAACGACAGGATCCACTACAACGGAGTTAATGGAGTCAGAAAAGTCAAATAAATGTCTTCGCTGCAATTGTTGCCAGGCGTTTCCAATCACGGGTTGAATGGATTTGGGATGCCGAATAGCAGGGATGTTCCCGTTCTCGTCTTGCACAATTTGAGCCTGCACTTTAGGAGCAAATAAGAATGCGCAAAGAGTCAATACGGCCAGGCTAACCCCAAAAGACCTGCGGCATGCGCGATGCAAAGCCGATTCCTTTTTCATGGGGCTTCAAACGCGTCTTGAACTTCGGCATAGACCCGTTCAATGCCTTCTTGCAATCCGATGGTTGCCTTCCATCCGAGAGCATGCATTCGACTTCCATCCATCAGTTTTCGAGGAGTTCCATCCGGCTTGGAAGCATCCCAATCCAAGGTGCCTTCATATCCCACAATGCTGCAAATCATCTCGGCGAGCTCGCGAATGCTGAGGTCTTCTCCCGTTCCAATATTGACCCATTCACTGCTATTGTAAGTATCCATCAAATGCACACAACCCGCTGCGAGATCATCCACATGTAGAAATTCTCTTTTGGGGGTGCCGGTTCCCCATAAAGGCACCGATGGTGCATCAGTTGCCTTGGCGGTGTGAATTTTACGCAACAAAGCCGGCAGCACATGGCTGGTTTTGAGGTCGTAATTGTCACCTGGTCCAAACAGGTTGGTTGGCATGGCGCTGATGAAATTCGCCCCGTATTGATTTCGGTAGGTTTCGCACAGTTTGATCCCGGCAATCTTAGCGATTGCGTAGGGCTCATTGGTCGGTTCCAATGGACCGGTGAGCAATGAATCCTCGGTTATAGGCTGTGGAGCAAGTTTTGGATAGATGCAACTCGATCCGAGAAAAAGCAACTTGGTCACGTTGTGTTTCCATGCGGAATGGATGATGTTGGCTTCGATCATCAGGTTCTCGTAGAGAAACTGTGCCCCGTAGATATTGTTGGCATGGATTCCGCCCACTTTCGCCGCGGCCAAATAGACATATGCGGGCTTTTCTTGTTCGAAAAAAGCGTCAACTGCTGCCTGGTTGATGAGGTCCAACTCTTGCCGGGTTCGCGTGACGATGTTCGAATGCCCCCGCGCTTTTAAGAACCGCACGATGGCAGACCCGACCATGCCGCGATGCCCTGCGATATAGATTTTGGCGTGCAAATCAAGAGGTGAGTTCATGGGGGTAAATTACGAACGAATGGGAAGTTAGAGGGGCAGCAGAATCAATTTCCCGATTGATGCCATTCTCGAATTCCATCGCCTACAAATGTGAATGCCAGCACGACACTGACGATGAGCCCTCCGGGAAGCAATGCGAGCCAGGCATGGCGACCGGTGATGAGGTGGTAATGTTCCTGGACCAGATTGCCCCAGCTCGGCATGGGGATTTGCGCTCCGTAGCCCAAAAAACTCAATCCAGATTCGATGAGGATGGCAGCGGCGAAATTGGCAGCGGCGACCACGATCACTGGGCCTGCGGCGTTGGGCAACATGTGACGAAACATGATGCGCAAATCGGAGTATCCAAGCGATTGCGCTGCTTCGATGTATTCCTGTTCTCGCAAGGAAATGAATTGCCCGCGAACCACCCGAGCGACGTCCACCCACATGGTCAATCCGATGGCAACGAATACTTGCCAAAAGCCTTTCCCGAAAGCCAGGGTAATGGCCAGGACCATTAGCAAGGTGGGCAGGGTCCAAACCACTTGTATGAGCCAACTGATCACCGCATCGACCTTCCCTCCACGATAGCCTGCCCAAGCACCCAAAAAAATACCGATGAGCAAGGAAATAAGGACAGCGATTGCGCCGACGCTCAAGCTGATAGCCGATCCAGCCATCAAGCGACTGAGGTAGTCTCGTCCATAGCGGTCGGTGCCTAAAACAAAATCCTGCACCTTCCCATCGGAATGTTCCATGCTGGTACCTGGACTGAGCAAGGCCCATTCAAGATGCTGCATGTTGGCGTGGGCAGTCGGATCGGGCCGAAGGGAAGCACCACCCAGAGCAATAACGGCGAGGCAGGCAATCCAAAGGGCACCAAAGGCGGCAGGCCGATGGCGTAAGAAGGGTTGAAGTGCTGGGAAAGCCATGCGAGCAAGTTAAATGCGCCGGCCCTTCCAAACCACTCTTCCGCGGATGATTTGTCCCCATGCCCCTAAAACCAGAATCAGGTAGCGCGGTGCGAAGGTGATGTAATCTTGTTTTCGCGCATGGATTTCGAAGGCCGAATTAACCTGTTTCAACAAGCGAAAATCAGGAATCATTTTAACAGCCCACAGCGCAAGGGTTGCGAGTCCCAGAGGAAGGTTGAGCAGCACAAGGCTGGCCAATGTCCAAGCCAATAAGGTGCATTGAACCGTTCCGATGAGCACGGCAATTAAGATGCTTTCCCGGTCATCGAGCCGGGTCGTTTTGGAGGCCCAGCGACCGCGTTGCGTCCAAAGCGACCGCCAAGAAAGGGCTCCTGCAGTCAGCACCCTTGCGCGCGGGTCACCCTGCCAAACGAGGCGCCCTTTTTGTTTTTGAATGGCTTCCAACGCAAAGGTGTCATCCCCAGAGGCTACCGCAGGTGTTAGAAAATCAGAGGGGTAGGCGCTCCGCTTGAACAGCAAGTTGGCTCCGCTTCCCATGGCCAAGCCCTTGGAATGTAAGCCCCCTCCAATCCACACCATCATCGCCCCGTATTCTAACGCTTGAAAACGATCCCAAGCCGAGCGGTTGGGTCCCAGAGTCACGGGACCGACCACGGCTGTGGCTTCCTGACCAACGGCAGCTTCCAACATGGCCTGTGCCCATGTTTCGCCAAGCCGGACGTCTGCATCAAGCGTGGCGACCCATTCGGTTGTGGCTTGCGCAATACCAGCAATCAACGCGCGTTTTTTACCGGGTGCTGGACTGCTGATACAGGTTACCCCAAGATCTGCTGCGGCACTGGCTGTCTCATCTTCGCTTCCGTCATCCACGACCAGAATCTCGACGGGGTGGGTTTGTTTCCGCAGGTCCGCAATGAGTTTGGGCAAATTGCCAACTTCGTTACGGCAGGGGATGATTGTGGTTAATCCTGAGCGGACCGGATCAAGAGGGGTCGCCTCTCCTTGCGGAATGAGTCTCCAACGCTTGATCCAAAGATGAACGGCCCCGGCATAAAAACCCATGATGATCAAAGAGAGGCACCACCAACTGGAGACTACAATCCAAATGAAGTGGGTGAATGTCGTGTTCATGAGGCCCTGTTTTGATGACGAAAAGACAGTGCGGTTCCGGCCATTGCAGGCACGCCTAGATTGACGACCCATACAGAAAACGCTGCCAGCACAACGGCCCACCATTGACTTGCGTCCGGTTGAAAAAGGGCAATGGTCAGCGCCTCACGGGTGCCCATTTCAGAAAGTGCTGCACTTGGGATGATCATGTTGCCGAGATAAACGAGTGGGACATACCACGCTTGCAGACCATCCAAGGAGACTCCCCATCCGAGCAAGGCTGCAAAAAACTGGACTGCAAAAACAAGGAACCGCAGAGCACTCCAAAGCAGCGTTTCGAGACGCAAGGCCAAGGGGACCGGTTCAGAGTGCAGAAGCGATGAGGCCAACTCGAGTCGATTCCATCCCAATGGCCACTTCCAAAGCAGGTACACGCACAAGGTCAATAGAGAAAGGATGCTGAGGATGAGGCCAAGTTCGAGGGTCCACGCAGAGAGCATTGCAATGTGATTGGAGTCTTCGAAGGTGACCACCCACCAAGCGCAAGTGCCCATGAACATGGTGATCCACATTTGCGCAAACGCACCGGTAAGGAATGCCCGTGTTCCCTGAGTGCGGTTTTCCTTCGGCAAGAGGGCCACCCGAGCAACGACATCACCAGCGCGATTCGGGGTGATGAAAGCCCATGATGATCCAATGAGAACTTCTCGGAACGAATCGGCGAATGGCCCTGTCCGCTGAAGTAAGCGGTGCCATTTCCAGGATTCGAGGAGCCAGTTCAACGGCATGGCCAAAATCAACCCCACCAACCACCATGGGCGGGAGGGGATGAGGTCCGAAGAATGTGTGTTCCACGCTTCATGCTGGGATGTTTCCCAAATCAGATACGCCACGATGGCAGCTGTGGAGAACCACGGTAAGGTGCTCCGGAAGAGTCGTTTTGATGATGGTGAAGTGAGACGCATGAACAAACAGGATTCCAAATGTACCTTCGTTGACGCATGCCACCTGCTAAAAACATCAAGGAACAAGTCATTTTAGGAATCGATCCCGGTACGACCATCATGGGATATGGTGTTATTCGATGCGTGGGTAAGGAAGTTGAAATGTTGGAGATGGGTGCCTTGCATCTTTCGAAATATCCTGATCACGCGGTGAAATTGAAGCGAATATTTGACCGGTGTCTTGCCTTGATTGAAACGCATGCGCCGGATCATTTGGCTGTGGAAGCCCCGTTTTTCGGCAAAAATGTGCAGTCGATGTTGAAGTTGGGACGGGCACAGGGCGTTGCGCTTGCTGCTGCGTTGTCTCGGGATATTCCTGTTTCTGAATACGCTCCGCGAAAAATCAAGCAATCCATCACCGGATCTGGAAGTGCGAGTAAAGAGCAAGTCGCCGCGATGGTCGCTCGAACATTGAACATTCCCTTGGCCTCGATGCCAAAGGAGTTAGACGCTTCAGATGGTTTGGCGGCGGCGCTGTGCCACCATTTTCAATTGTCTTCTCCTCGCATGCAAGCGGGGTATAGCGGGTGGAAGGCTTTCGTGTCTGATCAGTCTGAACGAGTGAAGCGCTGAACAGCAAGGGCTTAGAGCCTTTTTTTTTTCTTCTCGTTGAAATTTCCTGAACCCTTTTGTAACCTATTCTAACTCGCTCCGTATACCCGGTCGAAGCCTAGCTTCATAACAGTTTACTTGTTTTCATTCAACAGGGGAGGGTCGTCCAACGGGATGACCCTCTTTGTTGTTGGATGTTTTTTTTACCCCACCGCATAAGACCTCAATCGGCCAGTATGGTGTGATCGATAATGCGGCTAATCAGTTCTTGATTCGAAAGTCCAAAGGCTTCTGCCTGTCTGGGAATGATGCTGAACTCGGACAAGCCAGGAACGGCATTGACCTCAATGATGGAGCAACGTTGACCTGGAACGAGCATCATGTCCACACGCGCCAAACCGCGGCATCCCATTGACGTGTATACATCGATGGCTTGCTCCTGGAGATGCATCCGGTCTTTCGTGTTTAAATCAGCTGGGGTAATCTCCTCTGCTTCTCCTGAGTATTTGGCCTCGTAATCAAAAAAGAGGCGCGAGGTGCGAATTTCTGTTACCGGCAACGCTTCGGCTTTCCCTTGCTCATCGGGAATGATACCAACGGAAAATTCTCGGCCTTCAAGCATCGATTCAACCAAAACGCCGCCTTCTCCAAAGCGCATGGCATAGGCAATGGCTGCATCGAGGTCACTTTCGTGCTCAATGCGATTGATTCCCAGGCTTGAACCGGCTTCATTGGGTTTGACAAAACACGGAAGTCCCAGTTTAGAGACAAGGGATGCTGCATTCCAGGCTTGGCCCGGTTCAATGGTGTCGAACACGGCGACTTGAATCCCTCGGTCTTTCAAAAAGGCGTTGGTATGGCCTTTGTGGAATGTCCGAGCAACACTTTCCGAATTGCCTGTAGTATGCGGGATTCCAAGTGCGTCCAATTCGAGTTGGAGTTTCCCGTCTTCGCCAGGTGTGCCATGAATCATGATGAACGCGCCGGCAAAAGGAGTCGTTCCCCCTTTCAATTCGGTTATATCCATGGGTGCTTTGCCCTCGTCTTTTTCAACCCACCATCCGGCGGTGTCCACGTGGATCAGAGTCGCTTCAAAACGTTCTGAATCGATGTGATGCATCACCAATGCGGCAGATTCCCTTGAAATATGGGCTTCGCCGGAATAGCCTCCAGTGAGCACGGCGATGGCAATACGGTCTGACATGCGTCAAAAAAAAAGGACAACGCCAAAGCGAAGTCGTGGTTCAGGGTGAAAATTAAGATGAACGGACACCGGTATTCGCAGTTCAATCAGACATTCCATCCACGGCCAATTGTTCACGGAGTACCATCACCAATTCGATGGCTTCAGCTCGGGTCTCAGCAGTAACCGTGACATGGCCCATTTTTCGAAACGGTTTGACTTGAGACTTTCCATAGAGATGCGGATGAACTCCCGGTTGCTTCATTGCATGAGACAGTCCGCGGTATACCGGTGTTCCCATGGCTTCTCGACTGCCAACCAAATTGACCATGGCACCAAAAGGGTGCACCGGTGCGGTCGACCCCAATTCCAAGTTCAGTGTCGCACGTAAGTGCTGTTCAAATTGTGACGTCCGGTTGGCTTCGATGGTGTGGTGGCCACTGTTATGTGTTCTCGGTGCCAATTCATTAACGAGGAGTTGGCCTGTTTGATCCAAAAACAGTTCAATGGCCAGCAGTCCTTCAAAATTCAAGGCTTCGACAACCCGCAATGCGAGGGATTGCGCTTCTGCCGCGGTATCGGATCCAATGTCGGCCGGAGCAATCAGGTAATCAACCAAGTTGGCTTCTGGATTGAATACCGACTCAACCACAGGAAAGCTAGCGGTTTTACCCGAAGCATTGCGCGCGACAATGACACTCAATTCTTTGTGGATATCGACGGCATCCTCGAGGACACACGGCGCATCAAAGGCACGGCTTGTAGCGTCTGTGTGATTGTTTAGTATTTGAACCCCTTTTCCGTCATAACCGCCCCTGCGCAGCTTTTGTACGATCGGAAACCCTTTGTCTCCGGCCTGAGAGGCGGTCTCAACGAGCACAAAAGGTGCCGTTGGGATTCCATGTTGTTCGAAAAACACTTTTTGTGTCCCTTTGTCCTGTATGACGTCCAAATGATCCGGTTTTGGGACGACGCGCACCCCATTTCGCTCCAATCGCCGCAGTCCAGGGACAGAAACATGTTCGATTTCGATCGTGATGACATCGAGATCTTTTCCAAAGGCAAACACCGCATCGGCATCGTTCAAGTCCCCTTGCACAAAACGGTGAGTGAGGTGTCTGCAAGGCGCGTCAGCAGAAGGATCCATGACCTCAACACGCACATCTAAATCGATGGCAGATTGAATCATCATACGGCCCAATTGACCACCTCCAAGCACCCCGATTTTTAGTGCTGGACCCAATTGAAGTGACTTTTCAGAGGTTGTTTGCATGCCGCAAAGATATTCGCACGATTTTCGCTGCATGAATTTCTTGAACACAGAATTTTTAGGCAACGCACTTTTGGAATGGGGAATCGCTTTGGGTTGGGCTGTAGGAGGTCTTATCGTGGGGCGTTTGTTTTACCGATGGCTTAGTCGCAGAATCAAAGCTGCAGCCTCGAAAACAGCGTCCAAGTTGGACGATCTCATCATCGACCAAGTTGAAGAGCCCATTGCAATGGGAGTCGTCATCTTGGGCTTGTGGTTCGGCTACGACCATTTGCATTTTGGAACGGGTGCAGATGCCTTCATGGAGAAAGTGTTTGCCATTGCTGTGGCTTTTGACATCACGTGGTTGGCAGCTCGATTGGTAGACTCACTCATTGGCAATTTGCTCTTGTCAGTCTCCGAGAAGTCAGATTCAAAAATGGTGTCTCAAATAACCCCGATTCTACAAAAGACATTGCGCTCGACGGTATGGGTTCTTGGTGTCATCATGGCCCTCAATAATTCGGGGTATGATGTCGGTGCTTTGCTCGCCGGTGTGGGTATTGGAGGTTTGGCTTTGGCCATGGCGGCGAAAGATTTCGTGGCCAATATTTTTGGGGGCATTACCGTCTTCGTGGACAAGCCTTTTTTGGTCGGTGACCGTGTCCAACTCGATGGGATGGATGGTACGGTTCAAGAAATCGGAATTCGATCCACCCGCCTCATGACGTTAGCGGGTCGTATGGTGACGATACCCAACCACAAATTCACAGACAGCATCGTTGAAAACGTAACCGCGGAACCGGCACGAAAAATCCGATTGGATTTGGGGTTGACGTACGACACGACGCCTGAGCAAATGGAGCGTTCAATTGTCATTCTGAATGAAATCGTCGTGAAGCATATTGGAACGGAGGACGATACTACGATTTGGTTTAGCGGCTTCGGTGATTTTTCGCTCAACGTGAGTGCCATTTACTTTGTGAAAAAAGCCTCGGATGTTTGCTTGACACCGGGTGCGGTTAATCTAGAAATTCTGCGAAGATTCAATGAGGAAAACCTCAACTTCGCCTTCCCGACGCAAACATTGATTCACGAAGGCGAAATTGGATCAGCGAGTTAATTGATTTTCCGAGCGTTGATTACGATATAATTTAAGGCGTGAGAATTTAAAGTCCTTTCAATTGAAATACGATCTTGTCATCCACTCGAATGAACCGCGCTATTGGTTTTTTCTTTTAGGCAGTTTGCTCTTAGGGACTCTTTTGGTACGCTTGTTTGACCGATTGGATTCGGACCGCAAAGATGTCATGTTGAAACGTTTTGGAATCCTACTTTTTGCAGGCAACCTCACTTTGCCTATCTACGCGATTCTCGATCCTGAACAAGCCTTATCGTGGCACCGTTCGTTGCCACTCCACTTCTGCGGCATGAATTACATTTTGATTGCGGTGAATTGCTTTGCGCGCAATCGCTACCTGTTCATGTTTACAGCATTCTTAGGGACCATTGGAGGAGTACATGGAATGTTGACTCCCCAATTGACTGTTGGCGATGCCCCGTTGGTTTTGGTAGATTACTACATGCGCCATTCGGCCATTATTTTCGTTCCAATTGTCATGGCGCGCTCGTTTGGTTTTCAATTTGTGCGCTACGGTTGGATGTGGATTTATGTGGTCGCGGCCCTGATTTCCTCGAGCATTGGTGTGTTCAATTGGGTGTTGAACACGGTGTTTGCGAGCGATGTGATGGCGAACTACATGTACATGTGGGAAGCGCCAAAAGTAGACAACCCCTTTGTCCCGAAATGGGCCTGGCCCTATTACATCTTGGCATTGCACGCAGGGCTGAATCTCAACTTGCTGGTCATCAATTTGATTTATCGCTGGAGATCGCCTGTGGCTGCGATGTCGCATTTGCCTCGCTGGAAACAGTTGCTGACCTAATCCCGCAGTTTTCCACGTTGTATCAACGGCAGGATGAATCCTCCTATTCCGCCGGTATCTTCGTCCCATGCGTGCTTATCTCGATCTTCTAGACCACCTCTTAACCCATGGAACTCGCCGCGAAGACCGGACGGGAACAGGGACGTTGGGGTGTTTCGGCTATCAAATGCGATTTGATTTGGCCGATGGCTTCCCGGTGTTGACGACCAAGAAGGTCCACCTGCGTTCCATAATCCATGAACTCTTGTGGTTTTTACAGGGCGATACCAACATTGCCTACCTCAAGGAAAATGGAGTGCGCATCTGGGATGATTGGGCAGACGAAGAAGGGAATTTGGGTCCGGTATACGGTTACCAGTGGAGGAACTGGCCAAACCCGGATGGTTCAGCTACGGATCAGATCGCGAAATTGGTTGATCAAATAAAAACGAATCCCTATTCTCGCAGGCACGTTGTGAGTGCTTGGAACCCCAGTTTTATAGATGAAATGGCGCTTCCCCCTTGCCATTGTTTGTTCCAGTTTCATGTCGACAATGGTCGTTTGAATTGCCAATTGTATCAGCGCTCTGCTGATACGTTTCTGGGCGTTCCGTTCAATATTTCATCCTATGCTTTGTTGACGATGATGGTTGCTCAAGTGTGCGACTTGGAGCCCGGAGAATTCGTGCACACATTTGGCGACGTGCATCTCTATTTGAATCATGTGGAGCAGGCGAAAGAACAATTGACTCGAACGCCTCGTGCCCTTCCGAAAATGCAGATTAATCCGGATGTCAAAGATCTTTTCGCTTTTCGCTATGAAGATTTCGAATTGACGGACTATGATCCCATGCCACACATCAAAGCCGCTATTTCGGTTTAATCCATAGTCTATGCGAGTAAGTCTCATTGTTGCGGTTGCCGAAAACGGCGTGATAGGTCACAACAACGATTTGGTTTGGAGACTCCGTGACGACATGCAGTTTTTTGCAGTGACAACACGCGGCCACTGTGTCATCACCGGTCGGAAAAATTATGAATCCATCCCAGACCGGTTTCGACCGCTCAAAGACCGAACAAACATTGTGGTAACACGCAATTCTGCGTACAATGCGCCAGGAGCTGTTGTTGTGAATTCCTTGGAAGCGGCGCTGGAAGTGGCGGAGAAGAGAGGAGAGGAGGAGGTGTTTATTATCGGCGGCGGCCAGATTTATCGTGAGATGTTGGCCTCTGGAAAGGTCGATCGGCAGTACATCACGCATGTGAGCGCCGCGCCGGAAGGGGACACATTTTTTGAATTGGATTACTTGGAGCAGGGGTGGTCTCGTATAGATTTAATGCGGCATGACGCGGACGATCGCAATGAGTTTGCATTTTGCGTGAGCCGCTATGATCACAATGAGCAGAAAGCGTCATGAGAGAGGTCCTTTTGGGCATTGAGCACATCACGGACTTGCAAGGGTACGATCACATGCTGTATTTGGTCGCCTTGGTGGCTTGGGCGAGTCTTGGGGATGTGCTTCGTGTTTTACTGCTCGCGACGGCATTCACAATTGGCCACACCATCACCTTGTTGCTCGCCGGAATGGGATGGTTGCATCCGAGCGGTCAATGGATTGAGTTTTTGATCCCTGTCACTATTTTCTGCACTGCATTATGGAATTTACGGCGTTCTGCAGGTCAAAACTCAACCCGAGTAAATCGGCTGACGTATGTCCTAACCATCATTTTTGGCTTGGTGCATGGTCTTGGGTTTTCGTCCTTTTTTCGCATGATGCAGGATGAAGGCGGGGGCATCATCCTGCCGTTATTGCGATTCAATGTAGGGGTGGAAATCGGGCAAGCGGCGCTGCTATTGGGTTTTCTTGCCTTGGCTTCGCTTTTACAAGCATTGGGAGTGTACCAACGAGAGCAGCAGGTTTTTGTCTGTGCTGCAACGGGCGCTCTGGCCTTACTCATGGTCATCGAGCGCAGTCCATTCTGAAATTCAGGCATGCCTGATCGGTCCGTACCTTTGTTCCATGATGCGCGCTGTACTGCTTTGGCTTATTCGAGGATATCAAGTTGTCTTAAGTCCTTTGTTGGGTTCAAACTGCCGGTTCCAGCCGACATGTTCAGCATATGCCGCGGAGTCCCTTCAGATCCACGGGACTTGGAAGGGAGCGTGGCTAGCCCTTCGGCGAATCGGCCGATGCCATCCTTGGACACCGCCTGCATACGATCCTGTTCCTTCGAAAAAATCACACCATGAAAATCATTGAATCGCTGTTTTGTGTTGGCCTTTGTGCCATGTCTTGGACTGCCTGCGGAGATGCTCCTACCAGTCTTACCTTAGAAGAAGCCAATAAAATCCACGGGCAGTTGACGCGCTTATCGGGAGAGCTTCACGATCGAATGCTGGCTGAAACGGCTGCACTGGAGGTTGAAATTGAATCTGCCATGTTGGCCGGAGACTCCTCATTGGCGCTGCAGTTGGCACGCATAGAAAGCCGGATGAATGAATGGGATGTGCGCTTCCATGATTGGAGCGAGACGGTGGTAGAAGTTCCTGGAATAGAATCGGATCATGACGACCATGCCGGCCACGACCATGCCGGTCACGACCATGCCGGTCACGACCATGGGAGTCACGCAGGGCATGATCACGACCACAGTCACCATGCCGCGATTTCATTGGAAGGCATGAGCGATGATGAGATCTTGGCCATCCAAGAGGCCTTGTTGGCTGAATTGGAGACGCTGCAGGCGTTGTATGAAGAATCTATGCTCGCGAAGCAGGCCATTCAACAGTAAGGACCCATGTACGATATCCCACAGCGACCCCGTCGCAACCGCCAATCGGCAGCCATTCGGGATTTGATTCGCGAAACGCACTTGACTCCGGGGCATTTGATCATGCCGTTGTTTGTGCTAGACGGCCAAGGGCGTCGTGAGGAGATTTCCGCTATGCCAGGGGTGTTTCGTCTTTCTGAAGATGAGGTGCTGAAAGAAGTAAGAGCTTGCATGCACGTTGGCGTTCGCTCTTTCGTTTTGTTTCCGGCTGTTGAGGAGGAATTGAAAACGCCGGACGGAAGCTATGGAGCGCATCCGTCAAACTTTTATCTGCGCATTGCACGGTCGATTAAAGCGACCTTTCCGGAGGTTATGCTCATGAGCGACGTAGCCTTGGATCCATACAGCAGTGATGGTCACGATGGTTTGGTGGTCAACGGTGAAATTGTCAATGACGCGACACTCCCGCTGTTAGCGGCGCAAGCGGTGGCGCAAGCAAAGGCGGGATTTGACTTCATCGGTCCATCTGACATGATGGACGCTCGAGTAGGGGTTATTCGGGAAGCCTTAGACGAGGCGAATTTCACCCAAACGGGAATTATAGCCTACAGTGCCAAATACGCGAGTGCGTTTTACGGTCCGTTTCGGGATGCACTCGAAAGTGCCCCCAAGTCCGGGGACAAGAAAACCTATCAAATGGATCCCGCTAATCGCCACGAAGCATTGCGAGAGGC
>CESU01015518.1_pt1 | contig 13485 bp, 12 predicted proteins | sample 531141 | NCBI WGS metagenome assembly CESU01 (sample SAMEA2621401, study PRJEB7988) | marine metagenome | isolation source: saline water (ENVO:00002010), including
ATTGGAATGGGGACTCTTATAGCTGGGGTTGTTGGAATCAGTAATATCATGATCTTTATTGTAAAAGAACGGACTAAAGAAATTGGAATTAGAAAAGCGCTTGGAGCTTCTCCAAAATCTATTATTTCTATCATTTTGATAGAATCTATTTTGATAACCACTCTGGCAGGATATTTTGGTCTATTGGCTGGGGTAGGTATTTTAGAGTGGGCTAGCCCAATTCTTAAAACCTATTTTATTACGGATCCATCTGTGAGTAAAAGTCTTGTTATTTCAGCGACTCTTACGTTAATTGGGGCTGGAACACTTGCAGGTTATTTGCCTGCCCAAAAAGCATCAAAAATTAAACCGATAGTAGCACTAAGAGACGACTAAATGATCAAATTTTTATTCGATAGAGATACATGGCAAGAGGTCTATGACAGCATGAGCAAAAATAAATTGCGCACTGGAATCACTATGGTTGGTGTTTGGTGGGGTATTTTATTACTGATTTCACTTTTGGGGGCTGCCAAGGGAATGGAAAACTCCTTTAATAGACTCTTTGGAGATTTTGCAACCAACAGTGTTTTTATAATCCCTAGCGTTACTAGTAAGCCCTTTAAGGGCTTTCAAGAAGGCAAACGTGTACAACTAACACTTTCTGACGTTAAAAAAATTGAAGAAAATATTCAAGGCATTCAGTTTGTGGTGCCAAAAAATCAAAATAGTGCTTTAGTTGTAAATGGAGAGTTCTCGGGAAATTTCAGCATCTCAGGAGATTTCCCAGTCTCAAATGAGGTTCAAAAGGTACAATTATCTAAAGGGCGTTTTATAAATCAAAACGATATAAATTTAAAGCGAAAGGTGGCCGTCCTTGCAAAAGATATTTACAAACAGCTGTTTGAAAAGGATGAAGATCCTATAGGAAAATACGTGCAAATTAATAATATTAACTTCAAAGTTGTTGGAATGTACGAGCCAGGAAATATTGATTTCCAAAGTGATGTTATTCATATTCCATTTACGAGTTTTCAGCAAATTTATAACACGAGTGATAAAATTGGTTTTTTAATGATTACAGGAAAACCAGACTTTGACATCTCACAGATTGAGCAAGATGCTAAATTGTTACTTAAAAACTTAAACAAGATACACCCTAGAGATAAACAAGCTTTTAGAAGTATTAACTTGGGAAAAGAATTTGCAAAAGTTACTGGATTTCTAAAAGGAATGCAGTTTCTAACATGGTTTGTAGGAATCGCAACACTAATAGCTGGTGTCTTCGCAATTGGAAATATATTATTAATTACCGTAAAAGAAAGAACTAAAGAAATTGGGGTTCGCCGCGCCTTGGGAGCAACTCCTTTTGAAATAAAACGTCAAATCGTAGTCGAAGCGGTTTTTTTAACTATAATAGCAGGTCTATTTGGAATTATTTCAGGAGGTTGGATTTTAATAGCAATTGATCATTTTTGGGGGCAAGGACCAGATGCGACACTAGTGAATGCCTCGGTCTCAATAGCGGTTGTGTTTATTGCCCTGATAATATTAGTTATTTTAGGAACTTTAATCGGACTTATACCTGCCTTTAAAGCCACAAGTGTTAAACCAATCGAAGCATTAAGAGAAGAATAATAAATTAAAAAACATGAATAAAACAGTAAAAATTATTTCAGGAATTGCCGTATTACTAGCATTAGTATACGTATTAAAATACTTCAAGGATTCAAACGCCAAAGATGTAATAGATTATAAAACGGAATTTCCATTTTATAGTACATTAGACACTAAAATAGTGGCGACTGGAAAGCTAAACCCGGAAGAAGAAATTGAACTAAAACCACAAATCTCAGGAATTATCGATGAGATCTTTGTGGAAGAAGGCGACCTTGTTCGGAAAGGAGATTTAATTGCTAGAATTCGAGTGGTTCCCAACGAACAGGCTCTGGTAAGTGCAAAAAGTCGTATAAATTCTTTAAGACTATCTTTTGACAATTCACAAAAGGTTTTTAACAGAAACAAGACGCTTTTTGAAAAAGGAGTGATTTCCAAACAAGATTTCGAAAATAGTGAGTTAAGTTTAAACCAATCTAAAGAAAACTACGAACAAGCTAAAGATGATTATCAAATTATTAAGCAAGGCTCACTCTCCGGAGGAAGTTCAGCCAATACAACTATTGTAGCTCAAATACCAGGCACTATCCTAGAAATACCTGTACGCGAAGGTGATCAAGTTATTCAAAGTAATAACTTTAACGCAGGAACAACGATTGCTACAGTTGCAGATATGAGCAAAATGATATTTGAAGGAAAGGTAGATGAGTCTGAAGTAGGAAAGCTAGAAGAAGGGAAAGCGATTATAGTTGTGTTAGGGGCTATCAACGAAAAAGAATTCCCAGCTGTACTTACGTTTGTAGCACCAAAAGGAATTGAGCAAAATGGAGCTGTTCAGTTTACAATAAAAGCAGACGTAGATATAAATTCTAGTACAAGAATCCGCGCCGGATACAGTGCTAATGCTGAAATTGAGCTTGAAAGTAAAGACAGCGTCCTGGTTATTAAGGAAGCCCTTTTACAGTTTAATCGAATTACAGAAAAGCCATTTGTGGAACTTCTTAAAGAAAATGGCCGCTTTCAAACTAGGAATGTAGAGGTTGGAATCTCTGATGGAATAAATGTTGAAGTTATAGACGGTATTTTAGAAGGAGATAAAATTAAAGTATGGAATAATGTTTTAGAAGAAAACAATGAAGATAAAGACGATGAATAATAAAACTTTTAATCCAATGAAACATATAGTTATAGCTCTTATTCTTTTAGGATCATTGAGTAGTTTTTCTCAAAAAAAATGGACCTTAAAAGAGTGTGTTGATCATGTTATTGAAAACAATATTTCTGTAAAGCAAGTTAAAAACAATCTGCTTTTAAATGACCAGGACATTATCGCCGCCAAAGGCCAGTTTTTGCCTGGATTAGGGCTAAGTTTTTCTCAAAATTTAAGTTTGGGTAATGTGGAGCTTTTTGAAGGTAGCTTTATTGACAGAACGTTTCATTCTTCTAATGTAGGGCTTAACTTGTCACAGACGGTTTTTAATGGATTTAGAAATATTAATACTTATAAGCAGTCACTAATTAACAGGGAATCTGGTGAGCTAGAGCTAAGTCGTATAAAAGACGATGTCTCTTTAAATGTAGTGAACGCCTATTTAAATGTATTATTTAATAAAGAGAATTTACAAACAGCTAAAACTCAGGTTGAATTTTCTAGAAATCAAATTATACAGGTTAGAGCACTAGTTGAGGCAGGCATACAACCTCAAGCAAATATTTTTGATGCTGAGGCAACCTTTAGTAGCGATGAGCAGCGTTTTACAGTTGCTCAAAACAATTATGATTTAGCATTATTATCCTTATCTCAGCTTTTACAAGTCTCATACAAAGGATTTCAGGTTGAATCTCTTTTGATAGCAGATCCATCTGAAGAATTAATCTATAGCAATGTAGAAATGGTACTTGATTTTGCGTTATTAAATAGAAATGAAATAAAAATTGCTGAAAAAAACCGTGAAGCGGCTGCTTTATCCACAGAAATATCCCAAAGCGGATATTATCCTTCTGTAAGTTTTGGTTATGGGTTTAATACAGGAGCAAATTTTTCTAATTTATCCAAGAGCAACTCTTTTTTTCAACAAATAAATGATAATAGAGGCCATGGATTTAACCTAAATATTTCCGTACCCTTGTTCTCAAGGTTCCAAAATAAAACAGCTGTCGCAAAGTCCAAAGTCCAAGAAAATAATGCAAAACTTAACTTAGATAAAGCAAGGTTAGATCTTGAAAGTAATATACAAAGAGCATACACAGATGCTCAAGCTGCTTTGAAAACATTTGTTGCATCTAACAAATCGTTACAAGCACGAGAATTATCCTTTAATAATGCCAGAGAGCGTTATGATATAGGCGCTTTAAATGCCTTTGAATTAGACCAAAACAGAGTTCAATTGGTCAATGCCGAAGCTAACTTAATTAATGCTAAATTTGATTTCGTATTTAAAACAAAAGTTTTAGACTTTTACATGGGAAATAAAATCGTTGAATAAGTTGATTTATATATTAAATATTGAAACATCTACCACCAACTGTTCTGTATCACTATCAGAAAACGGACGTCTGATAGGGTTAAAAGAAGATAATAGCCTGCAGTATTCCCATGCAGAACGTTTACATGTTTATATAGATGAACTTCTAAAAACAGCCAATGTATCCAAAACACAAATCGCAGCCGTAGGCATTAGTAAAGGTCCTGGATCTTACACAGGGCTCCGTATAGGGGTTTCTGCTGCTAAAGGACTTTGTTATGCGCTTAAAATTCCCTTGATCTCCGTCCCAACCCTTGAAGCTTTGGCGCGACAAGTTATAAGTCCTGAAGGTCCCATTGTCGCAATGCTAGATGCCAGAAGATTAGAGGTTTACTCTGCAATTTATGACGTTTCTTACAAGGAAACGAGACAGACCAAAGCGGAAGTCATCACATCAGACTCCTATAAGGATATACTTGATTTTTCTCCAGTTTATTTTATTGGAAATGGAGTTCCTAAAACGCAAGAACTCATAAGTCATCAAAATACAAGATTTATTGAGAAAAAATTGCCTTCAGCATCTCAAATGGGCACATTAACATACGCTAAGTTTAAAGACAATAATTTTGAAGACGTTGCTTATTTTGAGCCCTATTATCTGAAAGATTTCATAGCAATTCCTTCTAAAAAACAATTTTAACCTCCTCTTTTTCCTTTAACGCTTAAATATAAGACTTCATTAACAATTTATGTTCTGTATTTGTTTTGTTTAAAATCGTTGTAACTTTGAATAATGAAGCTATACATTGTACCTACTCCTATAGGAAACTTAGAAGACATTACCTTACGAGCAATTAAGGTTTTAAAATCTGTGGATTTGATCTTAGCAGAAGATACGAGAACTTCTGGAAAATTACTTAAGCATTATGAAATTGGAACTCAAATGCATTCTCACCACATGCATAATGAGCACAAAACTGTTCAGGGCATTATTCAAAAATTAAAGTCAGGGCTCAACATTGCACTAATTAGTGATGCAGGTACTCCTGCAATTTCTGATCCTGGGTTTTTATTGACAAGAGCATGTGTTGAAAACGAAATTGACGTAGAGTGTTTGCCCGGAGCCACAGCGTTTGTACCCGCATTAGTAAACTCAGGATTACCAAATGATAAATTTGTTTTTGAAGGATTTTTGCCGGTCAAAAAAGGGCGACAGACACGCTTATTGGTTTTGGCGGAAGAATTTCGCACGATTATTTTATACGAAAGCCCTCACAAACTAATTAAAACGCTTTCCAATATTTGTGAATACTTTGGAGAGGAACGTCAACTGTCTGTATCCAGAGAGCTTTCCAAACTTTATGAAGAAACCAAGAGAGGTACTGCAAAAAGTGTTCTTGAGCATTATAAGAATCACCCTCCAAAGGGAGAAATTGTTCTTGTAGTGTCAGGGAAATCAAAGTGATATTATGCGTAGTAAGATTACAGTGTGTAATTAAGTTTCTCAACCATGGTTTTGCAGTTAATGGTGTAACTAATGGCATTATTTAGTATTTTTGAAATAACTACTAATAGCTAACAATAATTAATTCATAATGTCTCACAAAACAACAACCCATTGGAAAGGCGGTATGCTCTTTGAGTCTGATAACCCGAGCGGAAAATCAGTATCGATGGACAATGTAGTTGAAGGCCAAACTGAACGTTTTGGGTTATCTCCAAAAGCAATGATGCTTTCTTCACTTGCAGGATGTTCGGGAGTTGATATTGTAGAGATTTTAGAAAAAATGAAGGTTCTTGACTATAAATTCTCAATAGATGTTGAGGCTCAATTGACAGATGAACATCCGAAGTATTATCATAAAGTTCATGTTGATTTCCACTTTTATGGACAAGAACTCAATCCTAATAAAATTAACAAAGCTGTCGCTCTTTCAGTAGATAAGTACTGTGGTGTTATGGAAATGTTTAGACAATTTTCAACTGTTTCAACAGAAATACATATCCACAAATCGTAACTATGCGTTGGACCCTTAAGCCAAAGCCGGACACACAAAAAATAGCTGACTTTGCAGCGGAATTAGGTGTGGATTTAGCGATCTCAGAATTGCTATTGCAAAGAGGTATAGAGACGTTTCAAGCGGCTAAAACGTTTTTTAGACCTAGCTGGTCCGATATCCATGATCCCTATTTAATGAAAGATATGGGTGTTGCAGTTACAAGAATTGAATCTGCTTTAAAAAATAATGAACAGATTTTGGTATATGGTGATTATGACGTGGATGGAACTTCATCGGTGGCGTTAATGGCATCTTATCTTGAGACTCAAAGCTCTCAAATATCAACTTATATTCCAGATCGATATGATGAAGGATATGGAGTATCATATAAAGGAATTGATTATGCCTCTGACAATAACTTCTCTTTAATTATTGCTCTTGATTGTGGAGTTAAAGCCATTGATAAAGTAGCATATGCAAAATCAAAAGGTATTGATTTTATTATATGTGACCATCATCGACCAGGCAATGAGCTCCCTGAAGCAGTCGCCATACTAGATCCCAAACGACCTGATTGTGGATACCCTTTCAAAGAACTTTGTGGCTGTGGGGTTGGGTTTAAACTTATCCAGGCCTTAGCATCTAAAGAAGGTCAGTCGGTAGAGTCTTTAATGGGGTATTTAGATTTAGTTGCGACGGCCATAGGTGCTGATATAGTGCCTATTGTTGGAGAAAATAGAGCGTTGGCATATTTTGGATTACAAGTGATTAACTCTAATCCCCGACCAGGATTTAAGGCACTAATTAATCAAATGAAAAAAGAGGTTTTAACGATTACTGACGTTATTTTTAATATAGCCCCTCGAATAAATGCGGCTGGACGTATGAAGCATGGGAATTATGCGGTTGCACTTATGAAGGAAACTGTCCTAGAAAATGCAGCAATTGCGGCCAGTGAGATTGAAGATTTTAATATTAGCCGTCGCGAAGCTGACAAACAAATAACTCAAGAGGCTTTACAGCAAATTGAATCTGCTAACGAATCCGAAGATGCAACTACAGTGGTGTTTCAAGAAGATTGGCACAAGGGGGTTATAGGAATAGTGGCCTCAAGGCTTATAGAAACTTATTACCGCCCAACATTAGTCTTTACTAAAAGTGGCGATTATTTAGCTGCATCTGCCCGTTCTGTGACTGGATTTGATGTGTATAATGCTTTAGAAAACTGCAGTCATTTAATTGAGCAGTTTGGAGGTCATATGTATGCTGCTGGTCTCACACTAAAAGAAGAAAATTATCCGGCTTTTAAATTGGCTTTTGAAGCAGAGGTTTTAAAGACACTACCCTCGCATCTTAAGACTCCTGAAATTAAAGTTGATTCGGAAATTAACTTTGAATCCATCACTCCTAAGTTTTTTAGAATATTAAAACAATTTGCACCTTTTGGACCCCAAAACTTATCGCCGGTTTTTATGACTTCCGAAGTTTATGACACAGGCTATGGAAAATGCGTAGGCGAAGACCAAACGCACTTAAGAGTAACACTTACCCAAAATAGAACACCCAAAATTGTGGGAATAGGATTTGGCTTAGGAGCCCAATTGCCTATTGTTAAATCAAAATCCCCTTTTAAAACAGTTTATTCCATCGATGAAAACGAGTGGAATGGACGTATAAGCTTACAGCTAAAATTAAAAGATCTCAAATTATAATATGGTAAAAAGAGATCCATACGCAGCCCTTAGATTTAAAGAATTTAATGTTTTTTTAGTGCTTCGATTTATTTTAGTATTTGGCTGGTCTATGCAGTTTATCATCATAGAGTGGCAGGTATATTCACTAACCAAAGACCCCCTTTCTTTGGGTATCATTGGTCTTATGGAAATTATACCAGCATTTAGTATGGCTTTGTTTGCGGGTCACATTGTTGATCAAAATGAAAAAAGAAACTTATTACTAAAATGTATAGGTCTCTTTTCGTTAATCAGTTTGGGACTGTTTTTATTAACAAGTCCTTCAGTAGAAAAAGCATGGAGCATGACTACAACTCTGTATGCAATTTATGCCTTTGTCTTTATGGGTGGACTTTTGCGTGCTTTCTTTGGCCCAACTATTTTTTCACTTGTTGCTTTGATTGTCCCAAAAAAAGTATATCCAAATGCCGCTACCTGGAATAGTTCTACTTGGCAAATGGCATCTGTTCTAGGCCCCGCCTTTGCAGGTTTTACAATTAATTGGCTTGGAGTTCATTGGTCTCTTTGCATTGTATTTGGACTGGTTATTTTAGCCTTTCTTCTTTTGTTTGGGATTTCTATAAAACCAATTTTAAATCCCAAAATAGGAGAACCGATAATACAAAGTCTCAAAGAGGGTGTTCGATTTGTATTTAAGACTAAAGCTATTTTAGGGGCTCTAAGCCTAGATATGATTGCGGTTCTTTTTGGAGGGGCAGTGGCTTTACTCCCAGTTTTTGCACAAGACATCCTGGAAGTTGGACCTGAAGGATTTGGGATGTTACGAGCGGCACCAGCTGTAGGTGCTTTTATGACTATGTTTATCACAGCCTATATTCCTATCAGCAAAAATGCAGGACTAAAGTTGTTAGTAGCTATTTTTGGATTTGGGCTCTCTATTATTGTCTTTGGCCTTTCATCTATATTCTGGATTTCGGTAGTAGCCTTGTTTTTTAGCGGCGTAACTGATGGTGTATCTATGGTCATAAGACAAACCATTTTACAAATTAAAACGCCTGACCATATGAGGGGACGCGTATCTTCTGTAAATTCTATGTTTGTTGGTTCTTCAAACGAATTAGGAGCTTTTGAAAGTGGGGTCACCGCTAAGCTCATGGGTACAGTGACTGCCGTTGTTTTTGGAGGTACAATGACCTTAATCACAGTACTAACTACTGGAATTATATCCCCAAGCTTTAGAAAACTAGATCTTCAAAAAGATTTAGATGCTCATGAAGACTGTCTAACGAATTAGTCTTCTAGAGTTATTCTGAATTAAAACAAATAAGACGTATTATACTTTCAACACGCAATTTATTTTTTATATTGTATTTTATTAATCAACTAAAAACCAATAAGGATGAAACAATTACTATTAACTTTAACAATAACAACTAGCTTTTTTGCTATGGCACAAATCAATTCTGCAGGACAATGGCTTGGAGATAATGATTTAAAAGGTAACCCTTATGTATTGGCGTCAGACGAGCATATGGAACTAGCAAAACAGAGTATTGCCGCTTACAATGAGGGCGATGTAGAAAAAGAACTTTCTTTTTACTCCGATGACATGGTTGAAAGAACAAAAGAGTTTTCTACTAATTGGCATAGTGAATTGAAAAAAGTCACAAATGAGCCATGGGCGATGATTCCCGTTCAAATTAAAGGGTCAGAACGTGTACACATGCTTGTTTGGTCTTCGGAATCACGAGAATGGAATAATGGGAGTACACAAAAATTGAATTTAATGGAAGTTTTTATGTTTGACAAAGACAAAAAAATTGACGGTTTTGCACAGTGGCGGAGCTATGATTCAAAAAATGAATTTGGGCTTCCTTCTGGCGGAAAATTCTATGGAAAGAATGAAAATGAGTATTCAGGAAGAAAGTTAGTTTTTTCTAATCGAGGAGAAGTAGAGGCTATCGAATCTCTTATTGAGAATTACAATAAAATGGATGGTAGTGCCTGCCAAGAATTCTTTGCTGAGGACGCTGTCTTTGACACTTACGACGGTCAGCGGGTCGAAATGACTGACGGCTTTTTTGATTCTTATTTTGAAAATTTTGAATCCATGGAATGGAAAGCTTATGGTATCGTCCCTTTAAAGATTGAAAATACAGACCCTGAATCAGGAGTTTTGGTAACTGCGACAGAAAAACGAGTATCCAAAGATGGGACTGTTTGGGAGAAAGAGTTAGTTGAGCAATTCTACTTCAATATAGATGGAAAGATTAGCTATGTCGAGCAATGGATTCGGGATAAGAAAAAATAAGTTGTATCTAAAAAAACTAAAGAGTGAGCTTTTGACAATAACGTTAGGAACGTTTTCTCAAATCTATGCCGTAAGAGTATTTGAACCCAATAACCGACTTAGCAACATTTTCTTCAATAGTGTTAATTTCTTCTTGAATTCTATAAAAAAGTGAAAATTTACCAATCCTTTTAAACTTTCGTGAAGCCATTAATGTATATCGATTTCGATCGATTTTTTTGGAATCAGCTCCGGCTGAAATTGTACTAAATAGTTCTCCTTTTAATTTAAAAACTACTCCAATAGGCTTTAATTTATAGCCAATACCTACCATAAAACGAAGTTGTTCCTTTGCGATGTCTCCTTCATCTTCAGAAAGACCTAACTCATTTTTATTTTGGTATCTCAGTCGGTATGATATGTTTAGCTGTTTTACACCATGTTGGTAACGTGTTTCAATTTGGTACCTGAAATGGGATTCGATGCCTTGCTTATTTCCTATGTCATCATTTTTTTTAATAAATCGGGCGCCACCTCCCAATTCAAAATCTTTAAAGATCTCATAGCTAGTTTCAAGTTGTGTAAAATAGGTGCTGAGTGTAGATATATCATTTCTGTATCGGAGATGTTCAGCTACTGAAAAAGATAGTTTTTGGGTAGCTTTAAGATCTATTTGTACAGCACTCCAGCCTTCTAAGTCATTTGATTCTTGTGCACTTAACTGTTTTGTTGAAATTAGAATAGTGATGGCGACAAACAACAGACTTGCCTTGGTAGTAAATAAATTCATAGTAAAAAATTAATATTTGTAGTGAACGGTTATTTTAGCAACATCTCTTAAAAAATTGACATTTCCAATTTCAAAACGAATAACCGTAACCCCGAGTCTTTTTTCTAGATCTTCTTTAAGTTTTTTATGGTTTTCAGGTTTAATATTTTCTATAGTTTCATAAAGAACTTCTTTAGAAAAAACTTCTGTATTTGCCCAATAACGCTCAAGAACATACAAGGCAATGACTATGATTGCATTAGCAGCAATAATTTCTGCATAACTCATTTTTTTATTTGAAAGACCGTTCATTACAGCGATCCCGATCACCACAAACAAATACGTCATTTCTCTAACTTCAAGTGGGAGTGTACGGTAGCGTAAAATTCCAAATATTGCAAATAGTCCAAGTGCCATTCCTAGATCTAGCTCATACTTTTTTAAAGTAAAACAGAGAAAGAAAACTACAATTCCTATCAAATAGAAAGTAAAAAGGTACTCCTTTTTTTCACTCCTCTTGTAGTAAATATATTTCACAACTGCTGTTAGGAAAAATAGATTTAATAAAAACCGAACGATCATTTTATAAAAATCGTCATCGAATAGTGGTATGCCCAGTAGCTCCATGTTAATTAGTTAGTTTGTTAATTTTTAAATTCAGTTCTTTAAATTGATTAGCTTTAATATCCTTAAACAAATTAGCAACTCCAATACAATATTTACTAAAACTGCTGGTTCGAATTTTATTTGTTTTTAAAGCCTTACATATAGGGGTTTGCAGGTTTTGTTTTTCCTGCTTAACCTCAATAACCACTATGTTTTGTAGTTCTTTTGTCTTATCATCTGTTTTGTAATTTAAACAGCTATCTATGGTAACCCGCTCTGATCTTTGCGTATTCACTAGAGTAAAACGCTGAAAATAGTTATATAAAATAGGCTTCAAAACCAAGTCTTTATTCGTAGCTTTTTTAATAAATTTTTTTGATTTTGTAGACAAGGTTGTTTCAAGATCAGCAATCGTACAGCGTGTTTTATTAGTCATTCCCGAATTCTGTTTTTCCTTAATTTCCAAAAAACAAAGGTCGGAATCTATATATTTTCGCATTCTTATTTTTTGCCGTTTGGCTTTTCCATTGTGATGGTCTGAGTACGCTTTTAAATCTTCTGTATCAAAATAAAGCGTTGAATAGTTCATTAGCCTATTTTCTCCAACCTCTAAAACTCTATAATCCTTCTCTAGGGAGGGTAAAAACTCTAGCAATTTAGATTCCGTTGTTAGAAACTTCGTGTCAACCCGTTTTAGTAACGAGACCGAATTCATTTCCTTCAAGGCTATTGGATAAAATTGTGATAAGCTAGATGCTTCCATTTTTTAATTTCTCTCAATTTACAAATTTAACTAATACTACTAAAAGCAATTAGGTTAATTCTGTCTAATAATTGAGAGCTCATTCATTAAGATTGTTTTTGCAGCATTATCCGAAGCGCTTAAAGGTAATTGATTAGGGTTTAATAAGTTTGGAAATTCCATAGGGTTAGCATTTAAGTTAAATAATGCTTCATTTCCGTTGTTAAAGTGTATGTATTTATGAGTTGAATTTCTAATGGTATAATCGGACCCTTCAGATTGCATATTATATTTTTCAGTATATACAAACTCTCTGCCTTCAAAATCACTGCCGTTTAAAGCATCTAAGAAACTATGGCTATCAATACTATTAGATATTCCAGTTTCTGCTATGTCAGCAATGGTCGCAAATAAATCAGTGGCATTGATCAGAGAAAAATCAGTCTCATTAGATCGGTTAACATTTTTACCGGAAATAACCATAGGGACATTAACCCCACCTTGGTAAATTGAACCTTTCGCTCGGTTGCTATTATACACTTGAACTACCTCATTAGGGGTGCCATTATCCCCTAAAAATATAATAAGTGTATTCTCCCGCTCTTCAGCAGACATACTGCCTAATAATCGCCCTATCTCGCTATCCATAGCTTCAATCATCGCTAGATAATACGGCAGTGGATTTGCTTCAATACTAGCTTCGTCTGTAGGAAGGTTTCCTTGGCTATGTAAATTGTCGGGCGGTAAATGGAACGGTGTGTGTGGTGCGTTATAGGCAAGCCATAACAACCAAGGCTGAGTTTGCGTATCAACCCAATCAATTGCTAAATCTGTGAATTTCGTAGTACTATATTCTGTTGTACTGGACGTTTGTCCATTCTCTGTAAAATTCCAACTTGTATAGGACTGAACACCGCCGTTTAAGAGTCCGGCAAAATAATCAACTCCCATTGAATTTGGATGTGTTGGATTATGCGATAGGTGCCACTTTCCAATCACTGCATGGCTGTAGTCGGGGGCGTTATTATTAAACACATCAAAAAGTGAGTTTTCAGCCGTGGAAAGTACATCTCCAGCACTTAATACGTTTGTCCTAAATCCGTAACGACCTGTTAGTATTGTAGCTCTTGTTGGACTACACACTGGATTTGACCAGACATTTTCAAAGCGTATACCAGAACTAATTAATGATTGTAGATGAGGCATGTTAGGCTTGTTGTTACCTATTGAATAACCTGGACTAGCGTCTAAGCCCATATCATCAGCAATAATTAATAAAATATTAGGCTTAATTGGGTTATCGGGATCATTAGTATTGGGGTC
>CESU01008065.1_pt1 | contig 13484 bp, 10 predicted proteins | sample 531141 | NCBI WGS metagenome assembly CESU01 (sample SAMEA2621401, study PRJEB7988) | marine metagenome | isolation source: saline water (ENVO:00002010), including
ACTTGAAAACCTGGATTGAATACAGCGCAAGGTCCGCAGGTATTACTGGTGAAGTGTTCGTATAATGGAATTCTTTCGCTTAAAAACGGATAAGAATTAATTTGAGAACTTTGACTATTATTTGTTTCGTCAATATCCATTGCTCCATTTACGTTTTCGATAGTAACCGTTATATCTGTTGTTGTTTGGCTATCAATGTTTAACAAATCTCCATGTGTGAAGTCATAGGTTTCCAGATTAGCAATATTTAAACCACTAAAGTTTTCTGTATAATTATCCGTACCATCTGTCCAGGTAATATCAAATGATGTAATATTCTCTTCTCCATAATTTAAAACAGTTCCCATGATTTCTACATTTAAAGGGAATTGGATGTTTGATGGTGTGTTAATACTTGTCAGATAGGCATCAAGTCCTGTAGGTTCGTAAGGAGTGTGGCTAATAACAATGTCGTCAAAATAGAACTGATTGCCTTGAAGTGGGAAAATGTCAAGTGATGCAATTGAGTTTTCTGTATTTTCGAAACTGCCTATTTCTTGACCATCGATACTAAGTGTCCAGATGTTTAGAGTGACATTAACTTCAATCTTAACGTCAAACCAAACGTTAAAAGGATAGGTTGTCTCTATGAAAGTGGTAGCACCTCCTCCAGTAGCTAGTCTAAATGTTCCATCTGTTTCCATGAAGCAATCTACAGCCCATGTTTGTCCTATTTCTTCTTCTGCTTGAAGGTTGAAATATGCTCCCGTTCCATTGTTTACAAAGAAGCTTGCCTCGAAAGAAAATTCTCCTTCTGTGAATAGGCTTCCAAATGGTAAAACTACATCTTGAGGGCCGCCAGTGGCTGCAGAAGAACTGTAGAAAGTAGAGTTGGTTCCACTGTTTGCGTTTGCATCGCTAATTACTACGTCTTCAGCACCTCCAGTTGTTCCAGACCAAGTAGTCCATGAGGGAGATGTAGCCCCAAGGTAATCCCCTGAGTTATAGGATTCAAAGTCGTCGCTAAAATTGTATTGAGCTACTGAAATAGTAGAGTACAATAAACCCAATACTAAATAAATATGTTTCATGGTGTTTTTTTTTGTTAAATAATAAGTCATAAAAATACAACTATAAAAACTTAATGCTACATAATTTTATAAACTATATGTAAATTTGTGGTATGGATATAGTAGTTTTAGTTATTAGTATTGTTTTGATGCTCGTTGGTCTTATAGGATGTTTTTTTCCTGTGATACCTGGCCCTCCATTGTGCTACGTCTCTTTATTGGTCATTCATTTCTTTTCATCTTATTCTATTGCGCTTGATTTTTTGGTTAATTGGGCCATTATAATGGTTGCAATAACTGTATTAGATATTTGGTTGCAGATATATGGTGTCAAAAAGTTTGGAGGTAAAAAAATGGCTATTAGAGGCTCTACTATAGGACTAATTCTCGGACTTTTTAATCCTTTTGGCTTTGTTCTCGGCCCATTTATAGGAGCTTTCGTTGGTGCTTACTTAGAGTCCACAGATAAAAATTTTATTCAAGTAACTAAAATTGCTTTTGGCTCATTCATTGGTTTACTAAGCGGTGTAGTTCTGAAAGTAGTGGTCTGTAGCGTTATGATTTTTCAACTTTTTAGTTCTATCTAACTTATGACAAAATTAAAAATAGCTACTATTTCTTACCTTAACAGTATTCCTTTTGTTTATGGCTTAGAAAACAGCAATATAAACATGGATCTTACTTTAGGTATGCCTTCGGTTTGTGCTCAAAAATTATTAAACAAAGAGGTAGATTTAGCACTCGTTCCTGTTGCTGTTTTGCCAAAATTAAAGCAATACCATCTTATTGGAGATTCTTGCATAGGTTCGTCAGGAAAAGTAGAGACCGTTTGTTTGTTTAGTGAGGTTCCTCTTGATCAGATAGATACTATATTGCTTGATTATCAGTCACGTACATCGGTAGAATTAGTGAAGGTATTGTGTAAGCGATACTGGAAAATAAATCCAACTTTTATAGATGCTAAAGCTGGTTATGAAAAGGAAATCGGTGCTAATGTTGCTGGATTGATTATAGGAGACAGGGCATACCAATACACTAATAACTATGAGTATGTTTTCGACTTATCAGAGCAATGGCAGTTGTTTACGGGATTGCCGTTTGTTTTTGCTTGTTGGGTTTCTATTAATAAGCTAGACCCTTCTGTTGAAAAAGAATTTTCTAAAGCCATTGATTATGGACTTTCTAATTTGGATAAAGCTTTGAATGAACTTAAAGAAAATTTCGATACTTCAATAGATAAAAAACAATACCTAACAGATGTTATTAGCTATAAGCTAGACAAGGACAAAGTAAAAGCAATGAAACTTTTTCTTCAGTACTTATAAGGAGCTTATTTTTTAGAAGCCTTTTCTTGTTGTTTTTTAGCCATGTCCTCCAATCTTTTTTGAAACTTAGACTTTTTAACTGGTTTCTTTTTGTTTTGCTCAATCTTATTTAAGATACTTGCTTCGTCAATAAAATATTTTCTCATTACAAACTGCTGTCCGAATGTTACCATATTTGCTAAGAAGTAGTAGTAGCTTAATCCTGCCGCATAGTTGTTAAAGAAGCCTAAGAACATAATTGGCATTAAGTACATCATCCATTTCATTTGAGCCATTTGAGGTCCGCTCATTTGGTTATTCATCCTAGTATATAATAAGGTAGAAACGGTCATTAACAGAGTAAACAAACTAACGTGGTCTCCATAGAATGGAATTTCGAAAGGAAGGTTTAAAATAGAATCGTAAGAAGATAAATCATCTGCCCAAAGAAACTTTTGTTGTCTTAGCTCTATGCTTGCTGGGAAAAATCTAAAAAGTGCAAATAATATTGGCATTTGCAAAAGCATCGGAAGGCATCCTCCAAGTGGATTAACACCTGTCTTTTTGTAAAACGCCATCACTTCTTGCTGCGCTTTCATAGGATCTTTATCTTTGTGCTTCTCCTGAATTTTATCAATTTCAGGCTTTAGAACTTTCATCTTAGCTTGAGAAAGATATGCTTTGAGTGTGAATGGCGCTAATGCCATTTTAATAATGAAAGTCATTATTAAAATAATGATTCCGTAGTTAGAAATCCAAGAGCTTAAAAAGTTGAAAATAGGAATAACAGCATATTTATTTACCCATCTGAATATACCCCAACCTAATGGAATCATCTTTTCTAAATCTAGATTATAACTAGTTAAAGTCTGGTAATGATTAGGTCCGAAATAGAATTGCATTGCATTTTTCTCCTCTTTTTTATGACTATATGGCAGAGTGATATTTGCACTTAAATTACGAACATAGTTCTTCGAAAATTCGTTTGTTGTAGCCGAAACGCTAGTCGATTTTTCAAAGCCTTGATTGTTTATTAAAACAGAACTAAAAAACTGGTGCTTGAAGCCTATCCATTGTACTTTTCCTATTAATTCTTCCTCGTCATCTTTGGTTTCAGAAAGATAATCTACTTCATCATTTAAATATTTGAAATAGGTCGTAGAATACAAACGCTCATTTTCTAGACTTTTCTCACTGTGAGGTAAGTTTAATGACCAGTCCAGTTCCATTACATTTTGGTTTGCCGGAATTAAGTTTTGAAGATTAGAATTGTTAATCTCGAAATCAACCATATAGTCGTCTGGTCGTAAACTATATACATATTCTAGATAACCTCCGTTATCTGCAAGCAAACGCATGCTAACGCTATTGTCTGACTGATCATAAGAAGAGAAAAATAATTCTTCAGTATTTATGATTCTGTTTTCTGAGAAAAATGAAATATTAAATTTAGAAGAGTCCTCAGAAATTAAATTTAGAGAATCTCCTTTTGATGTCACATATTCTTTTAGAATTGCAGAAATGATTCTTCCTCCTTTAGGAGAGATAGTTAATTCTATTTTTTCGTTTTCTATTAGGATAGGAGTATTGTCTCCCTCAGCAGAAACAGCAAACGAACCATATTGGTTGGAATATTGTTCAGGATTAATAGTTATTAGTGTAGAAGCTGCAAATTCTGCTTTTTCGAATTCTGTTGTTGTGTTAGCTTGTTCTTCTAATACAACGGTTTCAGTTTTAGCTTCTTGAGGTGCTTTAATTACTGGTGGGTAAAGGTAGTTGTATCCGAATACGATTGCTACAATTAGCACGACTCCTGTTATGGAATTTTTGTCCATCTTATTTTTTTGATTTAAAGTAATTAATGGCAGCAGCAACAAAACCTACAAACAATGGCTGTGGGTTGGTTACAGTGCTTTTATATTCTGGGTGAAATTGTACTCCAACGAAAAAAGGATGAGAAGGAATTTCTACAATTTCTACTAAATTAGAATTAGGATTTACTCCTGTAGCCTTCATTCCTTTATCTTGAAATTGTGTTAAATAATCATTATTAAATTCAAAGCGGTGACGGTGTCTCTCCTCAATTGTTTCTTTACCATAACAATCGTAAGCTTTACTTTCTTTCTCAAGCTTACATGGATAAGATCCTAGACGCATTGTTCCTCCTTTGTCTGTTATCTTTTTCTGTTCCTCCATTATGTTGATGACTGGGTGAGGAGTGTCAGCGTTAATTTCAGTCGAATTTGCATTTTCTAGTTGTAAAACATTTCTTCCAAACTCGATAACTGCACATTGCATTCCTAAGCAAATTCCGAAAAAAGGAATGTTATTTGTTCTTGCATAATTTACAGCTAAAATCTTTCCTTCTATACCTCTGTCTCCAAATCCTGGGGCAACAAGGATACCATCAAGCTTTCCTAATATTTTAGCAGCTGATGATTCGTTTATATTTTCAGAATGAATCCAGCTTACTTTTACCTTACATTCGTTTTCAGCTCCACTGTGTATGAAGGATTCTGATATGGATTTATATGCATCTTTTAACTCTACATATTTTCCTACCAAGCCAATGTTTACTTCGCTTTTCGGGTTTTTTAATCGAACTAAAAACTCATTCCACTCTGACAGTTTAACATCTGTGTCGTCGTTAAGGCCTAATTTTCTTAGTACAACTTTATCGAGCTTTTCCTTTTGCATTAAGATTGGAACATCGTAAATACTTTCGGCATCCAAAGATTCGATAACAGCATCTCTTTCAACATTACAAAATAGAGCGATTTTTCTTCTAATGTCAGAGTTTAGGTGGTGTTCCGATCTACAAACAAGTATTTCTGGTTGTAGCCCTAATTCTCTTAATTTCTTTACCGAGTTTTGAGTTGGTTTTGTTTTTAACTCTCCAGCAGCAGATAAATATGGTATTAAAGTAAGGTGTATGGAAATAGCATTCGATTCCATTTCCCATTTTAACTGACGAATTGCTTCAATAAAAGGCAAGGATTCTATATCTCCAACAGTTCCTCCTACTTCTGTAATAACGATATCGTATTGACCTGTTTCACCTAATATTTTGATGTGGTCTTTTATTTCATTGGTGATATGAGGTATTACCTGAACGGTTTTTCCCAAATATTCTCCTTGTCTTTCTTTTTCAATTACAGACTGGTATATTCTTCCAGTAGTAACATTGTTTGCTTGAGAAGTTTCGTTAGATAAAAATCTTTCGTAATGACCAAGATCTAAATCTGTTTCTGCTCCATCGTTTGTCACGAAACATTCTCCATGTTCGTAAGGGTTCATTGTACCCGGATCCACATTAATGTATGGGTCAAGTTTTTGAATAGTAACCGACAGCCCTCTTTTTTCAAGAAGTTTTCCTAGAGATGCGGATACAATTCCTTTGCCCAATGAGGACGCTACGCCACCAGTGACGAATATATATTTTGTTGGAGACGATTTACTCATTTATAGACTTGTTTAGCAATGGATGCGAATTTAAAAAGAAAAAGGAGTTGATTGTGCATATTTATTAAAAAGTTAAACTAATACCTGCACTAGGCATAAATGGTAATTGATTTACTCTTTTGTATTCTATTCTATTAAAATAGAAAATATTCTCTCTGTTGTAAGCATTGGTAATTCCTACATTCCAGTTAAAAGTTGAGTTTTTACTTAACTGATATTCTTTTTTAAGTGCTACATCGAGTCTGTGATAATAAGGAAGGCGCCCTTCGTTTAAGTCAGCATATATTATCCCTAACTCTCCTGTTTCCTCATTATAAGTGGTGTTTATTCCGTCGTCAAAATCAAGTAATGGGTAAAAACCTTGAGTTTGAGTGAATGGGAATCCGGTACCGAAATTCCATCTAGCGTCAAAACTCCATGAGTTATCGAATCCGAATTTATATGTAGCTACTAAGTTAACATTATGGCGTCTGTCAAAATGTGGTCGGTATGTTTGGTTTTCATCTGTTCTGGTAATATATCCTAAAGAATAAACTGTCCAGAAATAAAATTTAGGATTACTATATTTTAATACCAAATCTACCCCTTGAGCCAATCCTTTCTCCACAATAAAATCAGGGTCGTTAATAGAGATTTTGTCTTTGTTAATGTTTGTCAGTTGACTAAATTCTTTAACATATCCTTCTAGATTGAAATCTATGTTGTCAGAAAAATCATATTCCATTCCAACTATTAAGTGGTTTGCTTTTTGAAGTCCGTTACTAATTTCTTTTCCTAAAAATTCATCAGGAATATCTTCTGGTGCCGATAAAAAACCATAGAATAAGTTAACTACATCTCTATCAGAATTGGTGCTTACCAGGTTTTGAGAATATTTACCAGCAGCTAATTTAAATCTTAATCTATCGCTTGCTAAAAATTTAGCTCCTAGTCTTGGCTCAAAAGTAGCTGCGATAGAGTTGTATTTATAGATTCTAATTCCGGGCTCTACAATTAACTTTTCTCCTTTTAACTTATAATTAACAAATCCAGAAAGTTCAGTAGAATTTTCTTTTTGAGAAATTTGTAAATCCGATGCGTTGGTGAAATCGAAATCTGTTTGATAACCCAAGACTTCCAAGCCGTATTTAAGTTCGTTTTCTCCATTAAAATAAGTGAAGTTTAAGCCAAGGTTAAAGCCATTTATTCCGCTTGATCTTGGTGCTGAAAGAGCCTCTTCAATTCCAATTAAATAAGAGGAGTAAGCAAAGTTACCTTCAATTAATGCAGAGCTCCCTTCCGGAACTAATACAAAATTACTTCCTACTCCGTTTGATTTCCAACCAAGGCTAGAAACATCTCTATAGCTAACATTGTCTACGTAGTTAAATCCGAATACATTCCATTTTGAACCATTGCTTCCGTTCACCGAGATCTTCCCGTATAAGTCAGTAAAATTATACGGTAATCCAGCGGTATCTATATACGTGTAAAAAAGCTGGGAAGATTTATCTAAATAGGAGGTCTTTGCAGAAACTACAAAACTTGCATTTCCACCTTTCTTAATTAGCGGACCTTCAAATAATATTTTACTACCAAATGAAGTAGCTGAGAACCTACCGCCATATCTCTTTTTATTTCCGTCTCTAGTTTTAATGTCCATTATAGAAGATATTCTTCCTCCGTATTGTGCTCCAAATCCCCCAGTATAAATGTCGGCAGTTCGTATGATGTCAGTATCGAAAACAGAAAATAGACCAATAGAATGAAAAGGATTGTAAACAATCATTCCGTCTAAAAGTACTTTGTTTTGAATTGCAGAACCTCCTCTGATGTAGAGCTGTCCTCCTTGGTCACCCGTAAAAACAACTCCAGGTAATACTTGTAAGTATTGGGCTAAGTCTGGCTCACCTCCAATAGTTGGGATAAGTTTGATGTCTTTAGGAGTTATTTTCGTGACAGAAACTTTAACTTCTGTTTTTTGTTCTTGCTTGTCGGCAGAAATTGTAACATTATTAATTTTAATAGCAGATTGTTTTAACTCTAGCTTTCTAGTTAAAATCTGGTTTTTTTTAAGAGTAATACTTGTTCTTAAGGTATCGTAACCAATGTAGGTGATTAGTATGTTTTGATTTCCTATTGGTACGTCGGTAATATTGAAAAAGCCATTTACATCTGTAGATGCGCCAATAGTTTTGCCTTCTATAACAACATTACAAAATAAAATAGGTTCGCCAGTATCTTGGTCGTTAACAAAACCTCTAACGTTTGCAGTTTGTGCAATTGAACTAATTGAAAAGATAAGAAAAGCGGAAAGAGTTATAAAGAAATTCATGGATGCAAAATTAATATTTTTAATGCAAAATTTGGAAGATTAATTCTTTTAATAATTGACCATCATTGCTGCTGGAATTATTAACTCCTTTACTCTTTAAGTCGTATGTTCTTAGTAAAGAAAATATATTTAATAATTTCTTTTTATTGTAACTTCTAGACGCAGAAACATAATCGCTAACGAAATATGGATTGATTTTTAGCTGAGATGCTACATTAGTTTTTGATTTGTCTACTAGTGTATGGTAAATCAATATTTTCTGAAAATGATTGAACAAGCTAGCAACGGTAACCACAAGAGGGTGGTCTTTGCTATTGTCTCCAAAATAATTTACTATTCTGTTCGCTTTTAAAATATCTTTATTAGAAAGGGCATTGTTTAATTCGAAAACATTATAGTCTTTGCTGATTCCAATATTTTTTTCAATGATTTCTCGACTAATCATTTCTCCTTTCTTTACGATTATCATAAGCTTGTCAAGCTCATTGCTCAATTTGCTAAGACTTGTTCCGGTATATTCTCCTAATAAATGGGCTGCTTTAACATCTATTTTATAATGATGTTGACTAACGTAAGCCTGAATCCAATCACCGATTTGATTTTCATACAGTTTTTTGCTTTCAAAAAGGAAGGTCTTTTTTGCTAAATCTTTTCCGAATTTCTTTCGCTTGTCAATGCTTTTGTTTTTATAGCAAATAACTAATATGGTAGAATCGAGTGGCTGGCTCAAATAGCCGTCCAGAAGTTCGATGTTTTTAAGCTCTTGTGCTTCTTTTACTATTACAACATTATATTTCCCCATTAGCGGAAATTGTTTTGCTGCTGAAAGAATGGTACTTACCTCACTATCTTTTCCGTAAAAGACATGCTGATTGAAATCTTTTTCGCTTTGATCGAGCACGTTTTTAGAAATAAAATCCGAAATTTTGTCAATATAAAAAGACTCTTCGCCCATCAAAAAGTAGACAGGGTGATAATCTTTTTTCTGTAAAGACGATATGATTTCCTCAAATTTCATTTACTTGCGATTTATATGCTGCGATTGAATTTGCCAAATTACGACTTCAAAATGAAAACCGAACAGGGATCGCGACAAATATTTGATCCTGTTAGAAAAAAGATGGTTAAGCTAGATCCTGAAGAATGGGTCAGGCAAAATCTTATTCAATTTCTGAATAAAGACAAAAACTATCCTATCTCTTTAATGGCTGTAGAAAAAGGCCTGACAGTTAATAAACTTAGCAAACGATTTGATATTCTGTGTTACAATAATGACTCAAAACCTTTGTTGTTGGTAGAGTGTAAAGCTCCAAGCGTTAAGATTAGTCAATCTGCTTTTGATCAAATATCTATTTATAATCTTCAGTTTAAGGTTCCTTTTTTATTGGTTAGCAATGGTCTGGAGCATTATTGCTGTCAATTAGATTATGAAAAGAATAGTTATTCTTTCTTGTCTGAGATACCAGACTATCAAAATTATTGTTTGTAGTATAGTCACAATAAAAAAATTAAATTTGCAACTCACAATTATTAAAACATGAACTTAGAAGGAATACTATCAATCACTGGAAAGCCAGGACTTTTTAAGATGATTAACCAATCTCAAAGCAATCTAATTGTTGAGAGCCTTGTTGATGGCAAACGAATGCCTCTTTATGCTTCTCATCAGGTAAGCGCATTGCAAGATGTAGGCATATATACCTATACGGACACTTTGGCTTTAGATAAAGTGTTTGAGAATATCTTTAAACACCATAATGGAGAACAGGCTTTAAGCCACAAACAAAGTAAAGACGAACATTTTACTTGGATGCGTGAGATAATGCCAGAATTTGATGAAGATAGAGTGTATCATTCTGACATCAAAAAACTAATTCAATGGTATAATCTTTTACAATCTAAAGGCTTAATAAAGATCGAAGAAGAGAAAAAGAAAAAGACTAAAGTAAAAGCAAAAAAATAAAACATTAGCCATGTCAACTAACACAATAAACATCCCTAAAAGACCAGTACGTACTTTTGTATCTAACGATTTAAAAGTTGACTCATGGTCTAAATTGCAACAGTATTTTCAAGATCTTCTTGATGCAACTATTTCTAATGTTTCCGAATTAGAAAAATGGTTGCATAATAGAAGTGAGCTAGAGTCTGTAATGGAAGAAGAAATGGCTTGGAGGTATATCAAAATGAATATAGATACTACAGACGAGAAATTGGCTAAAGATTTTTCTTTCTGGATTACCGAAATTTCTCCTAATGTTGCTCCTTACAGTCACCAGCTTAATAAAAAAGTATATGACTCTCCGTATCTAAATGAATTGGATAACGATAAGTACTTTATATATTTGAGAGGCTTGAAGGAAGAGATTAAAATCTATAGAGAGGAAAACATTCCTTTGTTTGTAGAAATGGAAACCAAACAACAAGAGTACGGAGCAATAGCTGCTAAAATGTCTGTCGAAATTGATGGCGAGAGTATGACAATGCAAAAGGCTGCTCAGTTTTTGAAAGATACTGATAGAAGTAAAAGAGAATCTGTTTTTAATACCATTAATGACAGAAGACTTCAAGATGTGGAAGCGCTTGATGAATTGTATGATGAGTTGATTGCTTTGCGTCAAACGATTGCTAAAAATTGTGGTTTCGATAATTACCGAGATTACAAATTTGCTGCAATGGGAAGGTTCGACTACACACCTAAAGATTGTTACGATTTTCACGATGCTATCGCAAAAGAAATTGTTCCCATTATAGAAGGTTTCGATAACGATAAGAAGAATAAAATGAATCTGGAAAGCTATAAGCCTTGGGATACTGGGGTAGACGCTGATGGAAACGCTCCTCTAAAACCATTTGATGGAGGAGAAGAGCTGATTGATAAGTCAATAAAATCTTTCGAAAGATTACGCCCTTACTATGGTGAGTGTCTTGAAATAATGAAAGAGATGAAGCACGTCGATTTAGAGTCTAAAAAAGGAAAAGCACCAGGCGGATTTAACTATCCTCTTTACGAAATTGGGGTTCCTTTTATATATATGAATGCGGTTGGTTCTCAAAGAGATTTAGTAACAATGGTTCATGAAGGTGGTCATGCTATTCATTCTTTTTTGAGTAGAGATCTAGACCTTTGCGATTTTAAAAGTGTTCCTTCGGAAGTTGCCGAACTAGCATCTATGTCAATGGAGCTAATAAGTATGGATAGCTGGGACGAATTTTATTCTGACGAAAAAGAATTGCAAAGAGCTAAAAAAGAGCAAATGCAAAAAGTATTGGAAGGACTTCCTTGGATAGCTGCAGTAGATAAGTTTCAGCAATGGATATACACAACCGATCATACAGCTGACCAAAGAAGAAAAGAATGGAAAAATATTATGTCTGAGCTTAACAGTTCTGTAATTGATTGGGATGGACACGAAGATGCTTTCCTTAACCTATGGCAAAAGCAATTGCATTTATACGAAGTTCCGTTTTATTATATCGAATACGGAATGGCTCAGCTTGGAGCAATTGCAATGTGGAGAAGCTATAAGCAATTAGGACAAGAAGCATTAGATAATTATGATGCTGCCCTTAAATTAGGTTATACTAAAAGTATAGGCGATTTATATAAAACAGCAGGTATAGAATTTAACTTTTCTCAAGAATACGTAAAAGAATTAGCCGACTTTATAAAAGGCCAATTAGCTGACTTAGACTAATTCCTAGAAAATAATTTATAAAAAAATTATTCTTTCATTTTCTCACCAATGTCAAACAATAGCTGGTCGATGTTTAGCACGTCTTTATTGTCGTAGAAATAATTGATTACTAATTCTCCAGATTTCATTTTTACGCTAAAAAAGTATTCGTTGTTTCCTTTAAAGAATTCGATGTCTTTGCTATAGCAACAAGTAGCGTCTATTTTTTCTTCAAAAAATTCAATCAAAGATTTCTTTTGCATTTTGTTGTAAGAAGAGGTGTTAGATTTTTCAAAATCCCACTTTTTCTTATGAAGTTTTACTTGGTAATAGCTAGAAAGGCTGCAAGCCAATCCTAACAGGATTATTAAGTATTTCATGGTATTAAGTTTATTTGTTCAAATATAGCGATTTAAAAACAAGAAAATGATTATTTTTGCCCACTTTCAAAACAAGAAATAATGAATATTACCCAAGAAAAAATTGACGCTTTAAACGCTAAATTAAAAATTAGCGTAGTAGCTGCTGACTACCAAGAAAAAGTAGAGCAAGTAATTGTTAACTATCGTAAAACTGCTAGTGTGCCTGGTTTCCGTAAAGGAAAAATACCAATGGGCCAAGTAAAAAAGATGATAGGTAAGTCGGTTCTTATCGACGAAGTAAATAAGCTTTTGCAAGAAGCTATCTACAAGCATATTACGGACGGAAAATTAGAAGTTTTAGGTAATCCTTTACCTTTAACTACCGAAGTAGATTGGAATAATGATAGCGATTTTAGTTTCGAGTACGAAATGGGAATGGCTCCAGAATTTAGTGTTCCATTAGATCAAAAAGGAAAATTTGATTTCTTTAAAATTGTCGCAGACACCAAAATGGTAGACCATTATACTTCCGATATGGCTAAGAGATATGGTAAAATGACACAACCAGAAAAATCAGCATTAACTGATTTAATGATGGTAGAGTTTTTCCAGTTAGATGATAGCGGTGCTGTCTTAGAAGGAGGTGTTAATCATACGTCATCTGTTGCTTTAGATATTGTGCTAAATAAGAAAGTGCAAAAATCTTTAGTCGGACTACAAAAACATAGTGAAGTAGTTGTAAGAATCAATAAAGATTTTAGCAACGACGCTCATCACATGCTAAACATTAGCAAAGAAGAGATAGAAGTTTTAGATGCAGACTTTAAATTACTTATTAAGTCAATAAGTAGAATGGAGCCAGCTGATTTAGATCAAGACTTATTCGATAAAGTTTTCGGAAAAGACGAAATCAATACAGCTAAAGCTTTTAAAGCAAAAATTAAAGAAGAAGTGGAGAAGTCGTTTGTAAGCGAAAGTGATAACAAACTAAAGAACGACGTTATTCTTCACCTTATTAAGAAAGTAAAACTTGATTTGCCAGACGAATTTTTAAAGAGATGGTTAGTTGCGTCCAACGAAAACGGATTAACTATGGAGCAGGTGGAACAAGAATACAGCCAGTACTCGGATAGCTTAAAATGGCAGCTGATTGAAAACAAAATAATTAAAGAAAACGATCTTGAAGTTAAAAACGAAGACGTTATCGCTCACGCTAAAGAGTTAATTATTAGAAACTTTACTCAGTACGGTCAGCCTGCACCAGACGAGGATAAGCTTAACGAGATTTCTATGAAAGTATTAGAAAATGAAGAGGA
>CESU01078637.1_pt1 | contig 13461 bp, 18 predicted proteins | sample 531141 | NCBI WGS metagenome assembly CESU01 (sample SAMEA2621401, study PRJEB7988) | marine metagenome | isolation source: saline water (ENVO:00002010), including
CTGCTGAGTTTTCAGTAGCAAAATCAAACGGTAATGCTGTAATAACGACTAGAACGCTGGCTTGACTTAAACTTGATTTAGAAAACTCTTTATCAAGGAATGATACTCTGTATCCATCATTTATCAATAAATCCACAAGAGGTTTTATCAAATGAGATTGTATAAAAAAGTTTTTGTGAGTTGAGTCAAACATAATTAACGGCCCATCATTAATTTCAAATGTAGGGTCTTCAACCTCTAAATTGACATTAGTGTCATTATACATAGGCCATTTGTAAGGGTAATTTTGTTCCTGCCCAAAAGATAGAAGTGGAACAAATAACAATAGCAGAATTAGTTTTTTCATAATCCAAATATAACTGTTATTTTGCAAGTAATATGCCAAACCGTAAGTTTAACCTATTTACGAGGTCTAGAAATAGCTGAATTAAAGGAAGAAGCTATTACTAAAGACTAATTTACGGTTAAAATAAACAATTACTCATCCTCATTACTGTGACCGCCAAACCTGTCCACCATCATCTGTCTATAAAGTTCCAAAGAATCTATATCTAAATCTTCAATCTTTGTTTTTTTGTACATCGAAACCTGAATTTTCTTTTGATTCAGAGTATTCTCTTTTGGGTTAGTAGTGTTTCTCTGTGCGTGTTTTGCCATTTCTTTCAAATATGTTTCATTATCCATAATTTCAATAGTTTTTATTAATCTTAGTTTCTAATATTTCATTTTAATACTTCATAAGTATAGTAAGTATTAACCCTCTTCCTCCTCTAACCAAATTTGTTGTTGTAACCATAATCGAGCATATTGCTCTTTCATGCGTAATTCGTTAAGGCATTTGTTTTCCGCTTCTGATAAGGTAATTTTTTCTTCGTTTTTTATTGTATTACAATTTAAGTTAGACATAAATTGCAACAAGTAAGGATGTGGATGACTCGTTAATTTTTGGAGAGTTCCCGCATTCTAAACCACCGTGCTTCGAGTAAGTCGGTTGGTACGCTATTAACGTTCCTGATGCATTACAAACTTATAAAAATTAAACTAAAGGATCAAAATTTACTCCAGTATAACAAAATGGAGGGGATATACCCAACACAGCAAGTTAGGTGTGGGGGCTCTGTTGGGAGGGGACTCATCACTTACATACACTAACTTTATGCTATATTTGTGTTTATAGGTGGTTTATTTTTTGAAAGCTTAAAATCTGCCTTTTTTATTCGCAAGGGTCTGTTCGAGCTGTTCTTATAGCAGTATAAATTTCATCATCAGAGATATATTCTGTTAATATATTTTCATCATCAGAAACAGTAATTCTACTCGTAAAATCAATTTCTCCATCTTCTGTTTCTTTATTAATTATTAAATTATCATAATTGTTTTCCACGATATTCCATGTTTGACCATTTGTAGAGTTTTGGATACCCCAAACATATTCGTTGCAACTATCTTCTGTACCCCTTTTGAATCCTTCTAAATTAAACGAAAGTCCTAAAGCAAATTCTCCTTCTGGTGAATTAACTTCCCAAACAATACCAGCATATCTTTCTAAAAAAGTCTGATTAGAAGAGTTATTATCACTATCATCACTTGAACAAGCAACGATAAGTACAGTGAAAAATAAATAAATAAAATTTTTCATAATCAAATTGGTTTATACTTCAAATATAATAAATAATTAGTTCAGTAGCTTTGGAACAACCCGTGTTGGGAAAAGCATTAGCACCAAATGAGTGCCAAGAAATTCACAATATTTGGTGGAGTTTTTTTGAAGCAGCAAATTTTGATTCCGTAATTTATACGTATATTAGCAGTAAAACAAACGAAAATGTTACAAACTAAACTTCGAAAGGAAGTATCTTTAGAGAATGATACATTGGACATATTAAAAATTCTAGCTGAAAAAGAAGGTCGAAAACTTAAAAACTATATGGAGCATGTTTTACGTGAAAAAGCCAATAGTTTTGAGTTAACTGAAGACTATAAGACGATGATGGATGGGATGCTTGATAAGAATAAAAAGGGCGAATTAAGTTATATTAGTGAATCAGATTTTCGGAAACGAACCACTCGTAAATGAAACACACTATAAAGTTTGAAGAAGCCTCTTTAGCAAACTTCAACAACACTATTGGGCAGTATGAAAAAATATCAGTAGAATTGGCTGACAGATTTCATAATGAGTTTTGGAATAAAATAGACGCTATTAAAGAAAATCCTTTACAGTATCCGTACAGGTATAAAACAATACGGATCGCACATTTAAAAGTCTTTCCTTACGGGATTCATTTTATTATTGATGACAAGATAATAAGGGTTTTTAAAATCTTACATCACAAACAATATTACAAGTAGGTCTTAAAATTTATCTTTTGCAAAGAGCAATTTATAGAGTACCTTTTTCAGGGCAATATAAAAACAAAAAACCCCTCAATAAAGAAGGGTTTTCAGGGTGGTCCCACTTGGGCTCGAACCAAGGACCCTCTGATTATGAGTCAGATGCTCTAACCAACTGAGCTATGGGACCAATACGGCTGCAATATTACAACGTTTTTTAAAATTATAAAAAGAAAATCAGTCTTTATTAGACCGTTCTTGACAGAGCTCAATCAGAACACCGTTTGTTGATTTTGGATGCAAAAAAGCAATACGTTTGTTGTCCGCACCTTCTTTGGCAGTTTCATGAATCAATTCAAAACCCTCTGCCTTTAAACGTGCCAATTCTGCCTCTATGTCCTCCACCTCAAAAGCAATATGATGCACGCCTTCGCCTTTTTTAGCAATGAACTTAGCAATGGGACTGTTTGCATCCGTGGCTTCCAGCAGCTCAATTTTATGTGTTCCCACATCAAAAAAAGATGTTGTGACCCCTTCAGAAGCAACTTGCTCAGTTTTATAATGCGGCACGCCTAAGAGCTTTTTAAACAATTCATTAGACGTATTCAAGTCTTTGACGGCAATGCCAATATGTTCTATTTTCTTCAGCATAGGACAAATTTAACCGAAAAGGACTAGCTTTTAAACAATTCACCCAGAAATATATTATTTTTACCCCATGGAAAGTCAAAGACAAAAAAAAATAGCCTCCGTTTTACAGCGTGATCTCGTTGAGGTACTTCAAGGCGCAGCCACCCAAGGCGGGATGAAAGGCATACTTATTTCAGTGACAAAGGTCAATGTGACCGTCGATCTTTCGATCGCCAAAGTGTATTTGAGTATTTTCCCGATTGATAAAGGTGCTGAACTTTTAGAAGGAATAAAATCAAATGCACCCCTCATCAAACACGAGCTATCGCAACGCACCAAGCACCAATTGCGTCGCATGCCACAATTGATTTTTTTCATTGATGACTCTTTGGAGTATATCGACCAAATAGACAAGTCACTTAAAGGCATCGAAAACCCAATTGACAACCCTGATTTGTTAGAGAAACGAAAAAAGTCTTAATTGAAATTCCCCCTCTATATAGCCAAACGTTATTTGTTTTCTAAAAGCAATAACAACGCCATCAACTTTATTACCCTTATTGCTGGCTTTGGGATTATTATAGGAACCGCAGCCCTTTTTGTAGTGCTTTCAGGATTCTCTGGACTTAAAAATTTTAGTTTAGAATTCACTTCTTTTTCCGATCCTGATCTAAAAATTATTCCCACTACTACCAAAACCATCCGTTTTACAGCCGCTCAAAAACAAGCCCTTAAAACTTTAAACGCTGTCGCTTCTTTTACAGAAGTAGTCGAAGAGCGGATGCTAATGAATTGCGACAACAAACATTTGGCTGTGACCCTCAAAGGAGTGGATGCAAACTACCCGCAAGCAACCATCGATTCTATTTTGATATATGGACAGTGGTTTGAACCGAACACCCCACAAATTGTGGCCGGTTGGGGCGTCACTAATGAACTAGGGTTTGGAATTTTTGATGTAGCAAAAGTCATTAAACTCTATGCGCCCAAGCCTGGGACTGGACAACAGATTTCTGTAAAAGGTGCTTTTACAAGTATGAAAGTCGCTAATGCAGGGATCTTTCAAATTAATGAAACACTTAATAATTCTCAAGTATTTACATCCCTTGAAAATGCCAAGTATTTATTAAACTATGATTCTGAAACTCTCAGTGCAATCGATATTTATTTAGAACCCTCTGTCGATGAGGATGCGGCAAGAGCGGCATTGCAATCTGTTTTTGATAACAAGGTTACAATTAAGAACCGACTCCAACTCAATGACGCCCTTTACAAAATGCTGAATACAGAACATGTCGCAGTCTATTTGATTTTTACATTGATTTTAATCATCGCCTTGTTTAATATTATCGGTTCCATCATAATGATGATTTTAGACAAGAAAAAGAATTTAAAAACCTTGTACAATCTAGGAGCAACGGTCAAAGAATTGCGAAGCATATTTTATTACCAAGGAATTTTAATGACGGTAATTGGTGGAGGTATAGGACTCGGAATTGGTGTGGTTGTTATATGGTTGCAACAAAAACATGCCTTAGTAATGATTACGCCTTCCTTGGCATATCCGGTCGATTTACAGCTGATCAATATTGGAATTGTGCTCGCTACGATATTAACTTTAGGAATCATAGCCTCGCGGATTGCGTCGCGACGCATCGCTAAAGCACAGCTAAACGCCTAAACAAATTGGTAGTCGCCAAAGGTCGCTTCTACAGCGTCAAACGCAGCAAAAACATCGGCACTATGATCGCTAGTCACCATACGTGTTCGGAACGGTTTAAAATCTGGAATGCCTTTAAAATAGTTGGTATAATGGCGTCTGGTTTCTAAAACCCCTAAAACTTCCCCTTTCCAATCAATTGCCATTTGCAAATGACGTCGCGCAGCTTCCACACGCTCGAGCATGCTAATAGGCTCTAAGTGTTCACCCGTTTGCATAAAGTGTTTTACTTGCTTAAAAAACCAAGGATTTCCAATTGTCGCACGTCCAATCATAGCACCATCTAGTCCATATTGATCACGCATTTCAATCGCGCGTTCAGGCGTGTTTACATCCCCATTTCCAAAAACAGGAATGTGCATACGCGGATTGTTTTTAACCTCTGCAATCGGACCCCAATCGGCAGCACCTTTGTACATCTGCGCACGGGTACGCCCATGAATAGAAATCGCTGCACAACCCACGTCTTGCAACCGTTCAGCTACCTCCACAATATGAATGGAATCATGATCCCAGCCCAAGCGTGTTTTGACGGTAACGGGTAAATTGGTACGCTTTACCATTTCGGCAGTGAGTTTTTCCATTAAACACACATCTTTCAAAATACCTGCGCCTGCGCCTTTACTCACTACTTTTTTTACGGGACAGCCAAAATTAATATCAATAATATCCGGATTGGATTTTTCAACAATATCAATAGCTTGTAACATACTGTCTAAATTAGCTCCAAAAATCTGAATGCCTACAGGACGTTCTTTTTCATAAATATCTAATTTCATGGTGCTTTTGACCGCATCACGAATCAGGCCTTCACTTGAAATAAATTCGGTATAAACCACGTCTGCTCCTTGCTCTTTACACAACGCACGAAAAGGAGGGTCGCTCACATCTTCCATGGGCGCAAGCAATAAAGGAAATTCAGGAAGCTCTATAGAACCAATTTTAACCATGTTTTATTTATAAAAATTCATTTCATCTAAGTATTCCCAAACCGCACTGGGCAGCATAGGTCGAATGTTTTTACCCGCCTTAATGGACTGACGAATAAACGTAGAAGACAACTCCATAATGGGAGCATCTATTTTAATTATGGTGGCATCTTTTTCTAAAACCGCTGTTTTTTCGGACGCTGTTAGTTTTCTAGGATACACATAAATCGGATATCCTTTGATGATTACCTCCGCATTTTTCCATTTTGGCAAGGACTTTAAATTGTCTTCCCCCATAATTAGTGAAAAGCGGTGTTCGGGGTGTTTTTCTTCTAAATATGCCAATGTATGAACAGTATAATTCGGTTGTGTTAAATTAAACTCAATAGCACTTGGCATAAGTTTTGGGTACTCTTTTGTAGCCCTATAAACCATTTCTATCCGTTGGTGATTGTCCAGTAAGCTTTGCTTTTTTTTATGGGGACTTTGCGGCGTGACTACCAACCAGACTTGGTCCAAATCCGAATGTTCCGCAATATGATTCGCAATCACAAGGTGCCCAACATGGATGGGGTTATAAGTTCCAAAAAAGAGTCCAATATTCATTGATCCTTAGTTAATGTATTTAGCCACTTTATCATAGGCTTCTTTTTTAGCCATTTCCAAAACATCATTTTCAATGATGCAGTCAAATAAAGGAGCGGTAGCAAGTTCAGCGGAAGCTTTTGCAACTCGCATATTAATTTTGTCTTGCGTTTCTGTTTGTCTTTTTTTAAGACGAATCTTTAATTCATCGATGCTTGGAGGCTTCACAAAAATAGCCAAGGTTTGTTCTGGAAATTTACGTTTAATTCGCAAGCCACCAGAAACATCGATATCAAAAATAACATGTTTTCCAAGAGCCCAAATACGTTCTACTTCAGCCTTGAGGGTACCATAAAAATTATCTCTATAGACTTCTTCCCATTCCAGAAAATCATCTGACTTTATGTGTTGTTTAAAAGCATCACTAGATAAAAAATAATAGTCCTTTGTGTCAACTTCAGTTCCTCTTTTTGCACGGGATGTTGCCGATACAGAAAATTCTAAATTCAACTCTTCTTGTGCCAACAAATGCCTTACAATTGTTGTTTTTCCTGATCCCGATGGTGCCGAGAATACAATCAGTTTTCCTTGTGTCATCTTAGAGGACATTGAGTAATTGTTCTTTAATTTTTTCTAATTCGTCCTTCATTTGAACCACTAATTTTTGCATCGGCGCAAAATTAGCTTTCGACCCAATGGTATTGATTTCTCGCCCAATTTCTTGAGAAATAAATCCTAATTTTTTACCATTGGACTCCTCAGAATTTAAGGTTTTTATGAAATACTCTAAATGGTTTTGAAGTCGTACTTTTTCTTCAGTGATATCAAACTTTTCGATGTAATAGACCAACTCTTGCTCAAAGCGATTTTCGTCGTATTTTTCTTTCAGTTCGGAAACGCCTTTATGTAAACGCTCGCGTACATTTGTGATGCGTTCGGGGTCTATTGCAAGCACTTGATTTAGTAAGTCTGAAATGATCGCAATTCGTTTTGTAAAGTCCGCCTCTAACACATTACCCTCTTCTAATCTATAAAGCGCAATTCGATCCAATGCCTTAAGTATTTCATTTTGAATATCCGACCATTCTGATTCGTCTATTTCGTCACGCTCGGTACTAATTGCATCGGGCATTTTGATAGCCATTTGAAGCCGTTGTATTTCAGTCCCAGTTGACAATCCTTCTAATTGTGCCATGTATTTTTTCACGACTTTAGGATTGACATTTGCAAAGGTCTCTCCACCAGTATTTTCAAAATATAATGAAAAATCAACTTTACCTCTGTTTAATTTTGAAGCAATAAGTTTTCTAAGATTCAATTCTTTAGACCTGTATATTGACGGCATGCGCATGTTGAGGTCTAATGTTTTACTATTCAATGATTTTATCTCAATGGATATAGTTTTGCTTGGCAATTGTAATACAGACTTACCATAGCCCGTCATGGAATGTATCATTCTTTGGTGTTAAAAACTTTTTCCAAAGATACTGAAAACCAATAAGTATACCCAAGGAGAATTTAAACTCTTCCGCAACCTTAAAATGCATGTGTTTTAAATTTTCGTATATTGTTTTCAACTTAACTAAAACCCTATTTAATCATGGAAAACATTTCAATGAATTGGTTGGCAATCCTTGTGTCAGCTTTGATCCCTTTAGTTATCGGAGCAATCTGGTATCACCCCAAAGTATTTGGAACCGCATGGATGCATGCTACTGGAATTACCGAAGCCAAAATTAAAACCATGTCGCCTGCTAAGGCTTATGTTCTAGCAGTTCTTTTATCTATAATTCTATCTTTTTACCTGTACATCAACGTTTTGATAGGGGGTCCTGATGAGATGCGTCATGGTCAAGAATTATTTATGACCTTTAAACATGGTGCGGCACACGGTGCTTTTCTAGGGGTTTTTGTAGCATTTCCTGTCTTAGCTACCAATGCCGTTTTTGAAATGAAATCAGCTAAATACATCTTTATAAATGTGTTTTATTGGATTGTATCATTGGCACTTCTGGGCGGTGTACTCAATGGTTGGCCTGTGTAAATTTGCAGTAATAAATCTAGATGAATAAGAAAAAAGACTTCGGTCTTTTTTTATTTAAATGGAGAATGCTGCTTGAATTCTTTTATTTTAATACGTCTAAAAAACGGTTTTGTTAAGGAATTCAAAAAAGGGTTTTTATGCTTTATATAACAACTTAATTCCAAAGGATTGGCGCCAATAGTGGTTTTTATTTCGGAGGCCGTTCGGCCCAAGTTAATAGAAGACACTTTCTTTTCAATCCCCAATCTGACATAATCATTTAAAATACGTGGATAGATGGCATGTGATTTATTCAACTGATAATCCAATCCAATAAAGTGGGCATCCAACGCATTTTTATTGACAAGCGCGGTCAAAAACCCAACGAGCTTATCTTCTAGAAAATACGCTTTCACGATGAAGTCATCTTTGAAAGTTGCCCGCAAATGGATGTAGGTATTTAGGTTTAAAACTTGCGCATTAAAACTGGCATTCGCAATGGTATTTTGGTATAATGCTTGTAGTTCTTCTTTGTAGGTTTCAAAGTCATGCTCTGTAAATAAACGCGTCTCTAAAGCACTACTTGTTGAGTCGGCCTTATTGGCCTTGACTCTGTATTTTGATTTTAATATGTTTTTGTAATCCTCAAAGGTTTTCCATTCCGGGTCTAACTGAACAATCATATTGGGTTCAACCTTGATTTCGCTATATCCAAAATTTAAAAACTGACGTGTACTTTGAAGCGATTCCTGCTTAAAATCTTTTACAAAAATAGCATGAAGCGGTTTAGTGTTTGCTGCTACGGCGTCTAAAGCAGTGCCAATCTGAGTCATGATCTCATCTTTAGAAACATGATCCGAGCTCCTAATTCCGTGCTCGCCACTGAGAAACACATTTCCACAAAACATTATTTTTATGTGTTCATTACAAAAAAAGAGGCTTAAGAATTTCCGAACTAAGGACGCTACTTTTATGTTTTTTAAAGTGCCTTCAACACTTAAGTTAATCACTTGAACAAGTGCAAGAGCTACCGTATTTTTTTTGTCATCAGAAATGGAAATATATTTGAATTCAATTTGTGGATTTGAAAGTTCAAAAGCTTTTAAAAATGGTTTTGAAAAATAGACGTTTTTATCAGCATTCACTTCCTTAAAAACGACAGGGTCGATAAGGTCAACTGAGGGGTATAAAGAGGTGACAAAAGAACTCATTTAGTCGCTTGAAGGTTCGGATTTTTAGAAACCAAATATACACCTAAAAATATTAAAGCTGCCGCCACGACCTTCACAGTGTTTAAGCTATCGCTACCCATTATAATCGCAAAAACTCCTGCAAAAATAGGTTGTATATATACAAATGTACTCACCGTTGTGGCACTCAATTTTCGCAGGGCGAGCGGATTCAACAGGTAGGTGGCAAAAGTTGCGCAAACCACTACAAATAGCACTGAAAACCAAATATAAGGAGTAAAACTACTCCAGTTAACTGCTGAAAGCTCAGAGTATCCAAAAGGAAGCACAAAGAAGGTTCCAAACAAAAATAACCATTTAATAAAGGTGTATGGATGGTATTTGTTGGTCAATTTTTTTATCAAAATCAAATAATAACTGTAAGACGCTGCATTGATAAGCACCAAGAAATTGCCTAATAACACATTGTCTGCAGAACTAGTTGAACGGTTATAGATACTTAAAATTAAGGCTCCCGAAAGCCCCATAAAGACACCTAAAACCTTAATTTTCCTAATCTTTTCTCCTAAAATAAAAGCAGATAACACTAACACAATGATTGGTGTTGTGACCATAATCACAGATCCATTAATTGGAGTGGTAAACTGTAATCCTTTAAAAAATGCCAGCATATTAAGAGCCACACCAAAAAATGCTGCAAGCATGAATTTAGGGTAATCTACTCGATCTATTTTTTCTTTAGGAGCCCAAAAACTAAACACCCAAAAGAGCACAGCAGCAAGACTTACTCTAAATAAAATAAACCCGAAGGGTTGCATGTATCCGCCATCGATGACATCGTTGGCAAAGGTAAACGTAACGCCATAAAAAAGCTGTACCAATATAAGTGCAAAGAGTGCAAACGTATTATTTTTCATTCAATAGTGCTGTTTTTGCCGAGTTGATGACTTTAGGGCTGTTCCCAACAAACAGTTGGTCATTCAAAACGAGTACAGGCCGTTTTAGGAACGTATAATGTTCCAAAATATAATTTTTATAATCGGTATCAGTAAGGGTTTTTTCTTTCAGTCCCAATTCCTTGTAAAGCTTTGCTCGCTTGCTAAAAAGGGATTCATAGCTGCCTGACAAAGTTTTTAGGTGTTCTAAATCCTTAGAATTTATCAATATTTTCTTGATGTCTTGAAGTTCAAAATCTTCGTCTAGATCTAAATGGTTTAAAATTCGTTGACACGTATTACAGGTACTCAAAAAATAGAATTTTTTCATGGGATTCTTTTCTTATTTTTACAAATAAAATCAATTCTTTACTAAGAACTAAATAATCTCTGAATATTATGGACTGGAATCACAATGTAACACTAAAAAACAGAACACTTCTACTGAAACTCATAGAGAAATTTTCTTTAGATCAACTCAATACGGTTCCTAAAGGCTACCGAAATTCCATTTTTTGGAACGTTGCACACACCATTGTTACGCAACAATTATTGGTTTACGGCTTGTCAAATACTCCCTTGTTGGTTGATTCTGAATTGGTAAAAACCTATAAGAAAGACTCTAAAACCGTTCACGAAGCTACGGAGGAAGAATTGGCACTCATCAAAACTCTTTTGTTCTCAACGATTGAACAAACAAAAATAGACTATGACAATGGCGTATTCAAAGGATATACTCCCTATGCGACTTCTTTAAACGTGACTTTGAGTACTATTGATGAAGCTATTAGTTTTAATGCGTTTCACGAAGGCATCCACCTTGGGTACATTTTAGCAATGAAAAACAGTTTATGAACCCTATAGAACATTCATAGTTAGGTTGTCGCTCAAGAAATGAGTTAATATATGCCACATATGAGCGCAAAAACAAGGTGTTATGGATGTTAATTCGAATAATTGTTAGGTGCTAGGCCAAACTGAGGATATAAAATGAAGTTTAAAACTCGCATTTTATGCAAAGAATTATATATTTCATTAAATATTTCCTATTAAAATATCATATTACGAATTTATATCTTAATTATCGACGTGCAATTATCATATACAAAAAAATAGAGCATTATTTTTAAAGATATTATATATTTGTAACGTAAAATATTTAAAATTTAATCCCCCAAAAATTTGATATGGAAGATAAAATAAAAGGTTTTTTAGACCTAGTTAAAGAAAGAAATGGCCACGAAGCTGAATTTATTCAAGCTGTAGAAGAGGTTGCAGAAACGGTGATCCCTTATATCGTAAAACACGATATTTATCACGGAAAAAACATTTTGTTAAGAATGGTTGAGCCTGAGCGCGCAATCACTTTTAGAGTTAACTGGGTAGATGATAAAGGAGAAATTCAAGTAAACCGTGGGTACCGCGTTCAAATGAATTCTGCGATCGGACCCTATAAAGGTGGGCTTCGATTCCACCCATCGGTCACGATGAGTATTCTGAAGTTTTTAGCTTTTGAGCAAGTTTTTAAAAACAGCTTAACAACTCTTCCAATGGGTGGAGGAAAAGGCGGAAGTGATTTTGACCCTAAAGGAAAAAGCGATAATGAAATCATGCGATTTTGCCATGCCTTTATGAGTGAATTATTTCGTCATATAGGTTCTAATACTGATATTCCAGCAGGAGATATTGGAGTTGGCGGTCGCGAAATAGGATTCCTTTTTGGGATGTATAAAAAACTAAGAAACGAATTTACAGGAGTACTTACAGGAAAAGGAATGACATGGGGGGGGTCTCTCATTCGTCCTGAAGCTACTGGATATGGAACTGTATATTTTGCGGATAAAATGTTGCAAACAAAAGGGGATAATTTCAAAGGAAAAACGGTTGTAATTTCCGGCTCTGGAAATGTAGCACAATATGCTGCAGAAAAAACGATTCACTTAGGAGGAAAAGTAATTACATTATCAGATTCTTCTGGGTTTATTCTAGATGAAGAGGGAATTGATCAAGACAAGCTAGCGTTTGTAATGACACTTAAAAATGTCAAAAGAGCGCGTATAAGTGAGTATGTCAAGACCTATCCAAACGCTAAATTTGTAGCAAACAAAACGCCTTGGGAAGTTAAGTGTGATATTGCGTTGCCGTGTGCGACCCAAAATGAATTAAATGAAAATGACGCCGAAATATTGTTAAAGAATGGTTGTATTTGTGTGAGTGAAGGCGCCAATATGCCTTCGACAAAAGAAGCAATCACCAAATTTCATGAAGCTAAAATTTTATTTGCACCTGGAAAAGCATCCAATGCAGGTGGTGTTGCTACTTCTGGACTGGAAATGACACAAAATTCCTTGCGCTACAACTGGACTCGAGCAGAAGTAGATGAAAAGCTAAAAGACATCATGGCCAATATTCATGATGCGTGTATAGAATATGGAAAAGATGAAAAAACTGGGTATATCGATTATGTTAAAGGTGCCAATATTGCAGGTTTCGTAAAAGTAGCCGATGCAATGCTTGCACAAGGCGTGGTGTAACAACTACCAAACCTACTTTCAAAAAGCTTTCATTAATTTGAAAGCTTTTTTTGTTTATGTACAATAATGAGTTCATTTCTCGTTTGTAATAAATATATTTGTACTTAAAGTTGAAGATAATTCAATTCATTTCTATGCTTGATATTCATGACTTTTTATAAATAAAACACGAGGTAGTTGAATAAAATTAATATTAATAATTTCGATTTCTTAAGAGTTGTTTTTGCTTTTACAGTAGCATTTGCGCATTTAATCGAATTGAGTGATCTAGAAATTCTTAAGCCTTTCAAGGTCTTTTTCAACACGCGCTTAGCAATAGATGGATTTTTTATAGTAAGTGGCTTTTTAATTGCAAAAAGCTATGAGAACAGTACAACAATAAAAGACTATATTATTAGAAGAGCGAAACGAATTATCCCAGCGTATGCTGTTGTAATCCTAATTTCTGCACTCTTCCTTAGCGCTATTTCAACGTATTCATTGTCCGAATATTTTTCTAACATTCAATTTTGGAAATATCTTACAGCCAATTTATCATTCCAAAATTATTTAGAACCTTGCTTGCCTGGAGTATTTGAAAC
>CESU01012946.1_pt1 | contig 13422 bp, 16 predicted proteins | sample 531141 | NCBI WGS metagenome assembly CESU01 (sample SAMEA2621401, study PRJEB7988) | marine metagenome | isolation source: saline water (ENVO:00002010), including
CGTTTTTTTTAAGGGTACAAGATGGCAGTTCAAAAAAGTAAGGTTACTAGATCCAGAAGAGGGATGAGACGTTCTCATGACTCTCTTACAGCATCTACTCTATCAACTGATCAAGTTACAGGTGAAAGACATGTTCGTCATCAGATGACTGCTGACGGTTTTTACAAAGGAAGATTAGTTAAAGATCTCAGAAAACCTATCAAGGAAGACGAAGACAACATAGAGGAGTAATTTATGCCTAAGGAAATTAGTTTAATATTTCCAGGGCAGGGTTCTCAAAAGTTAGGGATGCTAACTCCCGACTTACTCCACAACTATCAAGACATCGTAAATAAATCATCTGATTTATTAGACATTAATTTTATTACGTTAATTAATGAAGATTCTAATAATCTACTAAACCAATCATCGTTCACGCAGCCAGCATTATTGCTTGTCTCCTATTTGCATTTTTTACACTTTAAAAATACTACCGATATCAATCCAATATTAATGGCTGGTCACTCACTGGGTGAATATTCAGCATTAGTAGCATCTAATTCAATTGATTTCTTTGATGCCTTAAAGTTAGTAAGAAAAAGAGGCATATTAATGGAATCTGCACCAAAGGGTTCCATGGCAGCGATTATGGGTTTAGATCAATTAGTTCTTGAGAGTTTATGCGCAAATGAGCAAAATCTTAATAATTCAATTATTTCATGTGCTAACTTAAATTCACCGATACAAACAGTTATAGCAGGCTCAGAAGATGCAGTTACCAACGTATGTAATTTAGCGAAAGAAGCTGGAGCGAAACGAGCTATATTGTTAAATGTAAGTGTGGCATCTCATTGTATGTTAATGAAAAAACCAGCAGAGGCATTTAATGACTATGTAAATCAAGTATCCATCTCTATGCCTAATACAAATATAGTCCAGAATTTTTCTGGGGAAGTTTCAAATAGTGAAGACATGATTAAACAAAATTTAATAAACCAACTTACAGGTTCAGTTAAATGGGTAGATATTATGAAAAGAGTTAAAGCCACTAATTCTATAGTTATTGAATGTGGTCCCGGTAAAGTTCTTCAAGGAATTGGAAGATCTAATGACTTGTCTGATATTCTAACGACATCAGCTGAAAATTTTAATACAACATTAATGGAGCTTTTATGAATAAAGTAGCTTTTATAACTGGAGCCTCTAGAGGGATAGGTTTAGCTATAGCCAACGCACTTAATGTTAATGGCTATGATGTTGTTGGAACTGCAAGAGGTATTTTTGAATTTAGTCCAGCAAATCTAGATTCTAAAATGATTTCAATGCAGCTTGATATAACCTCAAGAGATGAGGTAAAAAATATTCCATCAATCTTAAAAGAGTTAGACCTTATGCCTAGTATTGTTATTAACAACGCTGGTATTACTGCTGATCAGTTGTTCTTAAGAATGTCTGATGAGGACTGGGACAATGTTATTGATACCAATCTTAATGGAGTTTTTAATATCACTAAGGCCTTTATAAAACATCTCGTTAAATCTAAATCCGGAAGAGTTATAAATATTTCTTCTGTTTCAGGTTTGATGGGTAATCCTGGTCAGGTTAATTATTCTTCTGCTAAAGCGGCATTAAGTGGATTTACAAAGTCTTTAGCTAAAGAAGTTGGAAGCAGAAATATAACAGTTAATTCTATTGCTCCAGGTTTTATAGATACAGATATGACTTCTTATCTTACTGAAGAAGCAAAAGCTGAAATTATTAAAGGCATACCTTTGCAAAAACTTGGAGATACAAATGATATTTCTGATTTGGTATTATACTTAGCCAGTGAAAAAGCAAGCTACATTACAGGACAAACAATTTCTGTTGATGGTGGCTTGTTTATGTATTAATGTATGCATCTTTGAAGATTAAGTTGTAAAATAACATATAGTTTATAGGAGTAACCAATGAGCATTGAAGATAGAGTAAAGAAAATTGTTAGTGATCAGTTAGGAAAAGATGTCGAAGAAATTCAATCAGATTCATCTTTTGTTGATGATTTAGGTGCGGATTCTTTAGATACAGTAGAGCTTGTAATGGCTTTAGAAGAAGAATTTGATCTTGAGATTGCTGATGAAGATGCTGAAAAGATTTCAACAGTTAACGAAGCTGTAAGTTATATAAACGCAAATTCTTAACCTATTCCCATGAAACTACAAAGAAGAGTTGTAGTTACTGGTTTAGGGTTAGTTTCACCATTAGGTAACGACGTTAATTCCTCATGGAATGCATGTGCCAACGGAATTTCTGGCATAACAACTTTTGATAATAAGATTGATAATTCTCCAGTTACTATTGGCGGTAGAGTCAAAGATTTAGATCTTTCAAGCTATCTCGACCCAAAAGACTCACGACGTTTAGATACCTTTATCCAATATGGAGTTATTGCTGCCTCTCAAGCTATCAATGACTCTGGTTTCTTAGATTCAGCTACAGACCTTAATAGGGTGGGTGTTAATTTTGGTTCTGGTATAGGTGGAATTGAAACAATAGAAAATAATCACAAACTTTTTCTAGAGAAAGGTTATAGAAAAGTCTCACCTTTTTTCGTTCCTGGTTCAATCATAAATATGACATCTGGTTTTATATCAATAAAATTTGGTTTAAGAGGTTCAAACATGAGCACGGTTACAGCTTGTTCATCTGGAAGTCATTCAATTGGGCTAGCAGCAAGATCTATTGCTTACGGAGAATCTGATGTGATGGTTGCCGGCGGTAGCGAAATGGCAAGTACACCATTAGCTATATCTGGTTTTATAGCTGCACGAGCACTATCCACTGCAAAAGATCCTCAGACAGCAAGCAGGCCATGGGATATAGATCGTGATGGTTTTGTTTTATCTGATGGAGCTGGAGCTATGGTTTTAGAAGACCTTGATCATGCTATTAAAAGAAAGGCTACTATATATGGAGAGATAATTGGTTTTGGAATGAGTTCAGACGCTTTTCATATGACAGCACCTCCAGAAAATGGAGAGGGAGCTGCTTTATCAATGACTAATGCTATAGATGATGCTGGTATTTCTAAAGACGATGTTGATTATATAAACGCTCATGGGACATCTACTCCTCTTGGTGATCTAGCAGAAGCCACAGCTATGAAATATGTTTTTAAGAACAATGTTCCTGCTATAAGCTCTACCAAATCAATGACGGGTCATACCCTGGGAGCAGCTGGGGCAATAGAGTCAATTTTTAGCTTATTGGCTATCAATAACGGAATTATTCCACCGACTATTAATCTTGATAATCAGGATCCTCGTTGTGATTTAGACTTTACACCTAACGTAGCTAAAGAAGTCAATATAAATATAGCTATGAACAATTCCTTTGGCTTTGGCGGTACAAACTCTACTTTAATTTTTAGAAAATATACTTAATTGAAATTAAGATTATTTCAATTACTTCTAATAACCTTTATTGTTTCATCTGGATTTATAGGCCCTTATAGTAGCTTTATAAACATTCAACTAAATCCAGTATCTCAAATAATTAATATTGAGAAAGGCTCATCTAATTTACAAATCTTAAAGCAGGTCAAATCAAACTTTAATGCACTTGAGTTATTTTATATAAAGTTATTTCTACTATTAAATAATAGTGTCTATCAATCTGGTGAATACCAAGTTTTAAATAAGTCTATTATTAATTTGCATAATCAGCTTATAGCTGGTGATACCGTAACCCATGAATTATTAATTATTCCAGGAATGAATAAATATGATATTAATAAAGCGATTAACGATTCTTATCTCATTAACGACTGCATAAATCTTAGTTGTACAAACAATCTTTATGGTTATAAAGAAGGAATGATCTTACCTGATACATATTTTTATAAAAAGGATATGAAAGCCTCAACCTTGCTTAAAAAAAGTTCAGATAATTTAGTTAAATTTGTTGAGTTGGTTTGGTTAAAAAAATCTAATAATAATCCAATGTCTAGCGTTAAAGACACTTTAATTCTTGCATCAATAATAGAGAAAGAAGCTGGTAATGATGATGAAAAAAAACAAATTGCTTCTGTTTTTTTATCAAGACTACAACTAGGTATGAAGCTTCAAGCTGATCCAACTATTATATATGGCCTTATGCCTGATTTTAATGGTGATATTACTAGAGCAAACCTTAAAGATAAAAATAATTTATATAATACTTATACTATAAAATCTCTACCACCTTCGCCTATTGCAGTTTCAAGCAAAAGTTCTATTGAGGCAGCTGTATTGTCTGAACCTGGTGCTTTCTTATACTTTGTTGCTAATAAAAAAGGCTCTCATTATTTTTCAAAAACTTACAAAGAGCACTTAGAGGCTGTTAAACTTTACCAATTAAAATGATGAAATTAATTACATTTGAGGGTATTGAAGGTGTTGGTAAATCAACACAAATTCAGATGTTGAATGATTTTATTCTTCAACAAGGTTTTACATCTTCGATTATAAGAGAACCTGGGTCTACTGGCTTTGGAGAAGAGGTTAGACATTTATTATTAAATAGTGATTTTGATATCTCAGCAGAAGCTGAATTACTCTTAATGTTTGCTTCACGTGCAGAGTTAGTGAAGACAGCCTTACTAAATCCTCAAACAGATTTTATTCTCTGCGATAGGTTCTATGATGCTTCAATTGCTTATCAAGGTTATGGCAGGGGTCTTAGTTTAGACTTTATAGAATCCCTAATTAAAAATATTAATTGCCCCACACCTGATTTAACTTTTCTACTAGATTTAGACCCCCTTGAAGGATTTAACAGAAAATCAGATGATAAAATGGATAGAATTGAATCTGCTGGGATAGATTTTTTTACCAAAGTTAGAAATGGTTATTTGCAACAAGCATCAAAAAATAGCTCAAGAATTAAAGTTATAGATGCCTCCAATGATATCTCCACAATATCAGATCAAATTCTCAGTTATTTTAAGAACATAAGATGAGCAGCCTTGAGAATTTTCCATGGCTAAATAAAGCATTTAATAATATAAATCTTTCAAATCTTCCTCACGCTTCATTAATTGAGGGAAGTAAAGGCTTGGGTAAGTCTATTCTTGCTAGCAAGATTGCAAAAACACTTCTGTGCTCTGAATCTTCAACCTCTTCTTGCAATAGCTGCCATTCCTGTAATCTTTTTAATGAATCAACTCATCCAGATTTTTTTATCAACGAAGATGATTCTAAGATTCTTGTTGATGAAATGCGTGAAATGATTAATTTCTCAATATTATCCTCATCTGTTTCATCATCAAAAGTTATTATCTTAACCAATTGTGAAAATATGAACATTGCATCACAGAACGCAATTCTAAAGACTCTCGAGGAGCCTGCTCCTAATACCTATATTTTAATGACATCAAGCAAAAGAAAGTCTTTAAATCAAACCATCTATAGCAGATGTAATAAATTAACTTTAAAAGATCTAGATCAGATAGAGATAACGGATTGGGTGAGATCTCAGGGCATTGAGGATTTTAATTATTATGATTATCCAACATACCTAGCACCAATTGAAATTCTTAAATATATAGAAGAAGGTAAGAATAATGAATTTATTGATTTTTCTGATAATTTATTAAAATTCTGCAATAAAGATCTATCTATCAATCAAACTGTTAAATATCTACTTGATATGGATATGAGCTCAATTGAAAAAGTTAATCTACTAATAGACTTCTTTAAGACACTTTTAAAAGCAAAACTTGCAAATACACCTTACTCAGGCAAATTTAAATCTTTAAATGATTTGAATATATCAACCTCAAATTTATCAAATGCTTTAGATGAGTTGAATGGTTTAAGAAATATGATGATTAAAGTATCAAGTATCAACGAAAATCATTCATTTAAATATTTCATATTTAAATTAGATTCATTAATTAAACAATAGTTGTCCCGCCATCTATAACGATAGTTTGTCCATTTATATACTCGCCAGCTTTGGATGAAAGCATAACTGCAACACCTGCTATCTCATCAGGCTCTCCGATTCTTTGCATTGGAGTATTACCTAGAACTGATTTTAAAATATCTGGGTTTTCCCATAAAGCTTTTGCAAAATCAGTCTTTATTAAACCAGGTGCGATAGAATTTGCTCTGATATTGTTTTTTCCAAACTCAGCAGCAATATTCTTAACCATCATAATGTCAGCAGCTTTACTTATATTATAAGCACCCAAGAGACTTGAACCCTTTAAACCACCGATGCTGGAAATAATAATAATAGAACCATCGTTGCGCTCAACCATCTCTGGTATTACTAAATTACATAAAAGTTGATTTGATTTAATATTATTCTGCATAACCTTATCGAATTTATCAGAAGGCATATCAAGCATAGATCCCATGAATGGATTAGTTGCAGCATTACAAATTAAGACATCAATTTTTCCTAGTTTTTCTCTAGTTTTTAAAACCAATTGCTCTAATTGCTCAGGCTCACTAATGCTAGCAGGAATAGAGTGGGCAAGATTCTCACCTACCAGTTCATTTATCTCATCAGCAACTGCTTGGCATGCTTCTGCCTTTCGACTTGATATAATCACACTAGCTCCATGAAGTGCGCAGTGCTTAGCAATAGCTTTTCCTATACCTCTTGAAGATCCTGTTATTAAAATTGATTTGTTTTTTAAGTTAAATAGTGACATTTTATGATTATAATTAGTTTCTAATTACAAGGATTCTAACATGATAGAAATATACGGAAAACATAATTGCCCATTCTGCGATAAAGCTAAATTTTTGTGTGAACGAAATAATTTAGAGTATGTCTACAAACAGCTTGATGAGGATTTTGATCGTGATAGTTTTTTTAAGATATTTCCAACCGCTAGGACCTTTCCACAAATTATAGTTGATGGAGATTCAATAGGTGGCTATACAGATCTTGAAGCTTGGCACCAAAATAGGATATAAATTATGGTTGAATTTAATAAATTTTTAATTAATCTCGATGGTTATATTGGTGGAGCTCCTTGGTTTCCAATGATGCTAATCGGAACAGGTATATTTTTAACAGTTTATCTTGGCTTTCCTCAGTTTAAATTTTTTATGCATGGCTGGAGAATACTGACTGGTAAATATATAAAAGATACAACAAAAGGTGAAACAACCCCATTTCAGGCTTTATCAACAGCTTTATCTGGAACGGTTGGAACTGGAAACATTGGTGGGGTAGGTCTTGCTATATGGATTGGTGGTCCTGCAGCTATTTTTTGGATGTGGATAACAGCCATTGTAGGCATGACTACAAAGTTTGCAGAAGTTTCTCTTGCCCATAAGTATAGAACGACTTTACCTGATGGATCTATTTCTGGAGGTCCTTTTTACTATATTGAGCATGGAATGAACATGAAATGGCTTGCTATTGTGTTTGCAGTTCTAATGATGATTACAGCTATAGGCACAGGTAATATGCCTCAAATTAATAATATAGCTGAAGTATTAAGTTCAGAGTTTTCCATTAAACCAATCATTACAGGCTCAGTGCTCTCAGTTCTTCTTTTGATGGTAATCGTTGGTGGAATTAAACGAATCGCAACAATTGCTAGTAAGCTTGTACCAATAATGGGCTTTATATATATAGCTGGTTCACTGGTTGTTATTATCGATAACTATGAAAATATTATCCCTTCATTTTCACAAATATTTTCGCAGGTATTTACAGGCTCATCAGCTGTAGGTGGATTCCTTGGTGCTAGTTTTGCATTAGCTATGCAAAAAGGTGTAGCAAGGGGAGCTTTTTCGAATGAAGCTGGTCAAGGCTCTTCTCCTATTGCTCACGCATCTTCTAAAACAGAAGATCCTGTTGAGGAGGGTATTGTTTCTATACTCGAGCCATTTATTGATACTCTAGTAGTTTGTACTATTACAGCTTTAGTTATCTTGTCTAGTGGAGCTTGGTCTGAAAAGCATCAAAATGATTTTGATAAAACATCAACAACATTTATCTCTGGGGCCTACTCTGAAGATAAAATAGAGGATGTAGATCAATTAAGGTATTTTATTAATAATCTTGAATCTGAAGTTAAGTCATTTACTGGAACTGTTATGGTGACTAATGGAGTGATTACAGATTCAACTGACCAATCTGTAACGATTATTCATAAAAAATCTATAGCTGAGGATGTTGTTATTTACAACAATAACCCTATTGGTGAATCAACAGATAAATACGAAGGTTCTGTAAATATAGAAGATGGTGTCATAACCACTAATGGCCTGATCTTAAAAGGAAAATCATTAGTTCATTCAGCCGAATTAACTGCCGTAGCATTTAAATCTGGTGTTCTTGGCGTCTATGGTGGCTATATAGTTGCTCTTGGTTTGCTTTTATTTGCTTTCTCTACAGCAATTGCGTGGTCTTATTATGGGGATAGGTCAGCAGCTTATGTATTTGGTGAAAAGAGTGTTTTTTGGTATAGGCTTGTTTATGTAGCCTGTTTCTTTATGGCAGCGATAATTGATACTGAAGTGGTATGGAATTTAGCTTACATAATAGGACCCTTGGTGACTATACCAAATATCATAGCCTTAATAATCTTAAGGAAAGAAATGAAGTCTATGTCTGACTCGTATGTTATAAAAAAATAAATTATCAATATGACTAATTATCAATCACGTAATTGCTTAGCTTTCTTCCTGCTTGTTGTCTTAACTTCTTGTGGAGGAGGTGGTGGCAGCAGTTATAGTGGTCCTGCTCCAGCACCCAATAGCGCGCCTTATTTCGTAGACTTGCCATCTGAAATTTCAGTTGTTGAGAATCAAACTGATTTAATCACAGCTATAGCTCAAGATGATGATGATGACTCTTTAACATTTTCACTTTCTGGAACAGATAAAGACTATTTTAATATCACTGCTTTGGGTGTTATCACTTTTATTACAGCCCCAAGTTATTCAACAAAAGCTGATTTCTTTTTTACGATTAATGTTACAGATGGAGAATATACCGCTTCAAGTTCTTTGACGGTAAATATTTTTATTAAAGAAAATTGTGACAGCACAACATCAGTAGGAGCAACCAATGGTTACGATATTATCTGGTCTGATGATTTTAATGACAGTGAATTAAATCTAGATAATTGGACTTCTATTATTGGTAATGGACAAGCTCAAGGTATAGGTGGTTGGGGTAATAGCGAACAACAATACTATAGCAATAGCGCTAATAATTTGTATATAGAAGAGGGTTGTTTAAAAATTACAGCCTTAGTTGAGAATGCTCAAGATGAGTATGGTCAATATTCTTATACTTCAGCAAAAATTGATTCTTATCAAAAAGTTGATTTCGAAAGTAACGGTCGTCTTACTGTTAGATTTAAAAATCCTATTGGGCAAGGTTTGTGGCCTGCTATTTGGATGATGCCGAGTGAATCAATTTATGGTGGCTGGCCATTTAGCGGTGAGATAGATTTGATGGAGTATCGTGGTCAAAATCCCCAAGAGGTTCTCTCTACAGTTCACTACCATAATGGTGGTCATATATACCAAGGAGCTACCTATTACGAGTCACAAGAAAACAATTTTAATGAAGTATTTCATGAAATTAGATTCGAATGGACAGACTCATCAATGAAATTTATTTTAGATAATCAAAGTACTATTTTTGAAATTGATAAATCTGAATTTGCAGAAGGTGTTAATTATCCTTTTAATGAGAAATTCTATTTAATAATTAACATGGCTGTAGGTGGCAACTTTGTTGGCTCCCCATCGCCATCCGAAATGTGTGATTGCTGTAATCCAAATCTTTGTGATGACAAAAAAAGGCTTCTCGTGGATTGGATTAAGTATGAAAAACTATCATCGGACTAAACCTCAATGAAGATAGTGTTTATTGGACTAGGAAGAATGGGGTTTCCAATGGCAGGGCATTTAGCTAATGCTGGATGTGACGTCACAGTTTTCAATCGCTCTGTTAACAAATCTCAGTTATGGACTGCTACATTTAACAAACCACATTGCGAGACTCTTGCTGACCTGCCTAGTAAAATAGATATAGTTATTACATGTCTTAAAGATGATAAATCTATAGCCGATATTCTAACTGATGATAATTTAGTAAATAAGATCAACCCTGGTGGCTTTATTATTGATCACTCTACAACATCAGTAGAGCTTGTAAGAGACACATACAGTCAATATAAAGCAAAGGATATCTCTTTTTATGATGCACCAGTTTCAGGTGGAGAGCTTGGCGCTATAAATGGTCAATTAGCTATCATGGTTGGAGGTGATGAGCAGTCTATAGAGCAAATAACATCAATTATGACTCATTACTCAAAGGTAATTGAATATATAGGCCTTTCAGGTTCAGGCCAATTAACAAAGATGATTAACCAAATCTGTATAACTGGAGTTATAAAGTCTTTATCTGAAGCAATTAACTTTGCCAAAGCTCAAGAGGGATTAGATTTAAATAAAGTATTTAATGCCATTTCATCAGGAGCAGCTCAATCTTGGCAACTAGATAATAGATTTCATACTATGGTTAAAGGGGAATTTGATTTTGGGTTTGGAGTAGATCTAATGATTAAAGATTTAAAAATTGCTATTAATCAGGCCGGTATTAATGGAGTATCTTTAGTAACTGTTCAGGGTATTCTTGATGAATATATTACTCTTAGTGAGAAGGGTGGCGGCACTCAAGATACCTCTAGCTTAATAAAATCACTGCAAAAAAAATTAATATAATTTAGGTTTTACCTTTTTCTTCTTCAGCTTTATATTTTTTATAATCTTCCCAGTCATGAGGGGTTCCAACATTTAATATACCTTTTTGTGCCCTATACAGACTTTGTGTTCTTAATTTACTCTTTTCTTCATCTTTACCAAATAGCTTATTCCAACCATCACTAAATAAATCTCTAATATTTTTATTTGCAGCCATTAGTTTTGAGTAAAGACTCTAATTTTATTTGCTTGTTGCTCTATTTCTTTTATGTCATTTAAATCAAGAGGCTTGTTAGTAAATATAGTTTTTATTTTGTATATTGGAGTCAACTTAGAGTGGCCTGTTAAAAGTAAATGCTCAGCCTGAGCTATGACTTGATCTATAGAGTTACTGATGTAATTTAAATACTCAGGTGTAGTCTTAAAAGAATTTTTTAACTCAAGATCGGGTAAAAGTTCTTTTATTATCAAGTTATCATTAATCATAAGAAATAATCTGTACTTATGTTTGTAAGTTAGCATATATTATGCAGATATTAACTCTAATTTAAATAATCCTTATGAATCAAACCAATGTATTTGATGAACCAATTAATGAATGTTGTTCTAATCCAGTAACTGGATTTTTTAGAGATGGTTTTTGTCACACTGGTAAATTGGATATGGGTCTACATATTGTCTGTTCCTTAATAACAAATGAATTTCTAAGTTTTTCTAAAGCAAGAGGTAATGATTTATCTACTCCAAGACCAGAATTTAATTTTCCTGGATTAAGTGAGGGTGATTCTTGGTGTCTATGTGCAGAAAGATGGAAGGAAGCTTATGAGCATGGTTTCGCTCCAAAGGTTTTTCTAAAAAGAACTCATAAAAAAGCAGCCACAATAATCGATATTGAAGTATTAAAAGAATTTTCAGTTGATTTAAATTAACCCATGACTAAAAAGAAGGGTTGGTCATATGGAGATACAAAAAAAGATAAGAAGGGCAGAATTATCTATTTTGTAGGTTACTCCTCAGAAACATCTAAATCAGGAGATCTAATAGAATTGTGGGAACCAAAGAGTGAATTTTTAAAAAGGGTAAATAAATAGAAAGTTTAATCAATAAATTTCCTCTAATGCATTTTTCATAGCATCAATGCTATTAGTCTATATATTTCTAATATAAAATTACTGACACTAAATACAACAAATAATATGAAAACTAACAATATTTATAAATACTTTATTATCAGCGTGATTGGCTTCGCGTTTATTACCTTCGCAGCAAACATGCAAGCCCAAGAGGATGACGATCTAGAATCAGTTGAAGTCTCTGAGGAGACAGATGCTAAGGACGAAGTATCAGATCTAAAAAAATGCATGAAGAAGGCAAAAAGTAATAAAGAAAAAAAGAAGTGTGCTAAAGATGATATGTCTTCTGTTGAAGAATTTATTGAAGATGAAGGGTTGGAAATTATTGAAGGTTATTTAAAGATTTATGCTGATGAGGATAAAACAAATTACTATTTAAAAATAGAAAATAAAGATTTAGATGAGCAATTTCTATATTTTGCATATGTGATGAATGCTCCTCAAGGCAGTACTCTTACAGGAGGTCGTCCTTCAGATGGGATAGTATTAGAATTTAGAAATTTTAAAAACGATAAGATTGGCCTCTATAAAATCAACACTTCTTATATATATGGTGATGATAATAATATTGCAAAATCTAGTGTTACTAATATCACAGAAGCATTTATAGAAACCTTCAATCCAATAGCAAGATCCAAGAATGCAGTATTAATAAGTGTTAATAAGTTCATGATGTCAGAAAAAATAGAAGCTATAAGTTATGTTCCTGAAGAATATAGAGAATATGTTTCTGTAAATTACGGGAAACCTAGTTCTGAGAAAACCTTAATTAATAATGTCTATAGCAATAAAACTAATACCGCTGTTGAGGTTACATTTGCATATGAAAATAAAGCGCCTAATTCAGATGCATATTCTGTTTCAGCTGTTGCCGATCCTAGATATCTTTCTGTAACTAGTAGACATATTTTTATTAAAATGCCTAATACAGATTATGAACCAAGAGTGAATGATCATAGGATTGGTTATTTTGTAAATAAATCAACAGATCTGACGTCATATAAAAATTTTCCAAATTTTGCTCTTATAAATAAGTGGAGATTAATAAAAAAAGATCCTGATGCCAAATTATCAGAACCAGTTGAACCAATCGTGTATTGGGTTGAAAACTCTACTCCAGAAGAAATAATTCCTGCTGTTGTTGCCGGTATTGAAAATTGGAATATTGCTTTTGAAGAAGCAGGTTTTAAGAATGCCATAGTTGCAAAAATACAACCAAAAGATGCTACATGGGATGCAGCTGACTATGACTATAACGTCGTAAGATGGTCATCTGAACCAGATGCAAGTCTCTTGGGTTTTGGTCCTAGCGTTACTAATCCTTTAACTGGTGAAATTATATCTGCAGATGTAGTTAATAAATTGCTGGCAGTTAAATTGGGCTATAACTACAGAAAATTATATGGATATACAAAAGATAACGACCCTTTAATGCAATACATTACAAATCTCACATTGCATGAGGTTGGTCATACTTTAGGGCTTAGGCATAATTTTAGGGGTAGTTTTAAATATAGTCCTGTAGAAATTCATAACAAAGAACTTACTGGTAACACTATTATGAATTCTGTTATGGATTATGACCCTATTAATGTTGCACC
>CESU01030637.1_pt1 | contig 13417 bp, 10 predicted proteins | sample 531141 | NCBI WGS metagenome assembly CESU01 (sample SAMEA2621401, study PRJEB7988) | marine metagenome | isolation source: saline water (ENVO:00002010), including
AATCTAGGAAGAAATAGTGAAGGCTTGTATTATGAACGGCTTAACTATGCTGTTGGAGAATCACATGAGCCTGGGTCTACCTTTAAGCTAATGGCATTAGCGGTTGCTCTAGAAGATAAAGTCATTGATACTACATCGATGGTTGATACTGAAAAAGGTGTTTTGTCATATTATGGAAAAAAGGTAAGGGATGCAAAAAGTGGTGGATATGGAAATATATCAATCGCCAGAGCTTTTGAAGTTTCTTCAAATACAGGAATTGTAAAAGCCATTCATGGCGCATATAAAAATAACCCAGAAAAATTTGTGGATGGGTTGTATCGGATGAATCTTCAGGATTCTCTTGGGTTACCTCTTATTGGTGAAGGGCGATCTATTATTCCGGATCCAAGAATTAAAAATGGTCGTTGGAGTGGTATTGCTTTAGAATGGATGGCCTATGGTTACGGAGTTTCTTTCACCCCACTTCAAACGTTAACTTTTTATAACTCTATTGCTAACGATGGTGTTATGGTAAGACCAAAGTTTTTAAGAGAAATAAAAGAAATTGATAACTCAATTGAAACTTTTCAGACAGAAGTAATCAATCCTCAGATTTGTTCGAAAGAAACCGTATTAAAATTACAGCAGCTGCTTAAGAATGTAGTTGAAAAAGCCCACGGGACTGGACATAAATTGTACTCTGAAAAATTCTCAATGGCAGGAAAAACAGGTACGTGTCAAAAAGACTATTTAAACAAAGATCAGTTAAGTTATATATCCTCTTTTTCTGGTTATTTTCCAGCGGAAAACCCTAAATATTCTTGTATAGTAGTAATTCATGAACCAAACAAAAGCGTAGGATATTATGGAGCGGATGTTTCTGGCCCTGTGTTTAAGAAAATAGCACAGAAAATATATAGGGATTCTCCTATTATTGATAAGGTTGAAGATGTGAATAAAAAATCAGAATCTGTTGAAGCCAACTACAGTAAGTATTATGCCGTGGCACAAGATTACAAAACGGTAATGCCTAATTTAAAGGGGATGTCAGCAATGGATGCTATTTCTATATTAGAAAACATGGGTCTTAAGGTTCAGACCTCTGGAATTGGTCGTGTTTCAAAACAATCGATAAAAACGGGTCAAAAAATTATACCTCAATCTTTAATAACACTCGAACTATCTTGAAATTTTTAAAAAACATATTATACAAAGTATCTATTGAGTCTGTCATAGGAAACACTGACCGCCCAGTAGAAGCTCTACAATATGATTCCCGAAATGTGGGTAAGGATGATGTTTTTGTTGCTATTAAAGGAAGTATTTTTGATGGCCACGAATTTATCTCTAAAGCAATCAGTCAAGGAGTAGCTGTTGTTGTGTGTCAGGACCTTCCAGTCGAATTGGCTGAATCAGTTACTTATGTTGTTGTTTTGAACTCGAGTAAAGCCTTGGCAATAATGGCTTCTAACTATTATGAAAATCCTTCAGAAAATTTAAAACTCGTTGGGATCACTGGAACAAATGGAAAAACAACCATTGCCACACTTTTGTACGAGTTATTTAAAAAAGCTGGATATAAAGTAGGTCTTATTTCTACTGTAAAAATTATGGTGGATAATAAAGAATATCCAACTACTCATACGACTCCAGATTCACTAGTTATAAATGCCTATTTAAATAAAATGAGCTTTGAAGGTGTAGATTTCTGTTTTATGGAAGTGAGCTCTCATGGGATACATCAGCGTAGAACAGAAGGGCTAAACTTTGCTGGAGGCGTTTTCACCAATCTTTCTCACGATCATTTGGATTATCATGAAACTTTTTCAGAATACAGAGATGTTAAAAAATATTTTTTCGATAATCTTCCATCAACGGCATTTGCTTTAGTTAATGGAGATGATAAAAATGGCTCTATAATGCTTCAAAACTCCAAGGCAAAACATTACACTTATGCACTAAAAAATTATGCAGACTTTCGAGCTCAAATTTTAGAAAATAAGTTTATAGGGCTTTTATTGAAAGTAAACGATAATGAGCTTTGGGTCAAGCTAATAGGTAGCTTTAATGCCTATAACTTATCGGCCATTTATGGAGTTGCCGGGCTTTTAGGACTGAAATCTTCCGAAACCTTGCGTCATATGAGTGCATTAGAGAACGTAAAAGGGCGGTTTGAGCATTTTATTTCAGACTCAAATATCACAACAATTATAGATTACGCACATACACCAGATGCTCTAAAAAATGTTTTGGAAACCATCAATTCAATTCGCACTAAGAATGAGACCGTAATTACTGTAGTAGGATGCGGAGGAGATCGTGATACGGAAAAGCGCCCAAAGATGGCACATATTGCTTCTGAGTTGAGTACCAAAGTGATTTTTACAAGCGATAATCCAAGGTCAGAAAATCCAGATCAAATTATTTCTGAAATGGAAGTTGGTGTAGAGGCTCATAACTTCAAAAAAACTATGTCAATTACCAATCGCAAGCAAGCGATTAAGACGGCCTGTCAATTAGCGGAGCCTAATGATATCATACTTGTAGCTGGAAAAGGTCACGAAACTTATCAAGATGTTAATGGGGTAAAAAGTGAGTTTAACGACTATAAAATAACAGAAGAATTTTTGAAACAACTAAACAAATAACATGCTGTATTATTTATTTAAGTATTTAGAAGAAACGTACCAGTTTACAGGAGCATCACTCTTTGGGTTTCTTACGTTTAGGGCGGCAGTTGCTATTATTTTATCACTATTAATTTCTACTGTCTTTGGAAAGCGTATTATTGGTTTTCTTCAAAAACAACAGCTTGGCGAGACGATAAGAGATTTAGGCTTAGAAGGGCAAAAAGAAAAAGCAGGAACTCCAACTATGGGTGGTGTGATTATTATTTTGGCTACAATAATTCCTGTTTTATTATTAGCTAAGCTAGATAATATTTACATTATTTTATTGCTTATTACAACACTGTGGATGGGTGTTATAGGCTTTATTGATGACTATATCAAAAAATTTAAAAATGATAAGGAAGGATTGAAAGGCCGTTTTAAGATCTTGGGACAGCTGGGATTAGGTATTATTGTTGGAATGACTTTGTTTTTTCATAGCGATGTTACTATAAAGGAAAAAATTCCTGCTCATTTGCAGGTTGAATCTCTATCAAACGAGGCACCTTTAGTTCAGTTTTACTCAGAAACAAAATCGACTAAGACAACGATTCCTTTTGTTAAATCAAATGAGTTTGACTACGCCGATCTCATCACTTGGATTCACCCAGGCTTGGAAAAGTATGCCTGGATTGTATTTGTGTTTGCAGTCATATTTATCATAGCTGCGGTGTCAAATGGTGCTAATTTAACAGATGGTATCGACGGACTTGCTGCAGGTTCTTCTGCAATCATAGCATTAACTCTAGGAATTTTTGCCTGGGTTTCTGGAAATATTATTTTTTCTGACTATTTAAATATAATGTATATACCTAGAGTAGAGGAAATTTCAATCTATATAGCTTCATTTGTAGGAGCTTTAATAGGTTTTCTGTGGTACAATGCCTATCCCGCTCAGGTTTTTATGGGCGATACGGGTAGTTTAACTATTGGAGGGATTATAGCTGTGATTGCTATTGCAGTTCGTAAGGAATGGCTAATTCCAGTTCTATGTGGAATTTTCTTAGCAGAAAATTTATCTGTGGTACTGCAAGTTGGATATTTTAAGTATACGAAAAAGAAGTATGGTGCTGGTCGTCGTATTTTTAAGATGTCACCTCTGCATCATCATTATCAAAAATCAGGCTACCATGAAAGTAAAATTGTTACTCGATTTTGGATTGTGGGAATCCTTTTGGCAATACTCACGATAGTTACTTTGAAAATTCGCTAAATGAAACGATTAGTAATTCTAGGCGGTGGTGAAAGTGGTGTTGGTGCTGCTTTGTTAGGCAAAGTAAAAGCGTACAACGTATTTCTTTCTGATTCTGGAAAGATTGCAGACAAATATAAATACGTTCTTATACATAATGAGATTGAATGGGAAGATAGTGGTCATACAGAATCTGAGATTTTAAGTGCAGATATAGTTGTCAAAAGTCCTGGTATTCCAGATCAAATATCTATTATTCAGAAGTTACAGAGTTTGGCCATCCCTGTGGTATCAGAAATTGAATTTGCAGCATTATATACCACTGCTAATATCATTGGTATTACGGGAAGTAATGGGAAAACCACCACGACTATGATGGTTTATCATATTTTAAGACAGGCTGGTTTGGATGTGGCAATGGGTGGAAATATTGGTGAAAGCTTTGCAGAACAAGTCCTTACTAACACGGCCAATTATGTTCTGGAATTAAGTAGTTTTCAGTTGGATGGTATAAAAGATTTTAGGCCACATATAGCTGTTATAACCAACATAACCCCTGATCACTTGGATCGTTATAATTATAACTTTGAAAACTATATAGCATCCAAATTCAGGATTATTATGAATCAGACTGCAGATGACTATTTACTATATGATTCAGATGACAAGGTCATTACTTCTTATATAAATACCCACACAATTCAATCAATATTAGTGCCTTTTTCGCTGTCTAAAATAGTAGCAAACGGTACGTATTTAGAAGAAAACAATATAATAATAGAATTTAACAATAGAGACATAATTATGCCAACAACAAACTTAGCTTTAGAAGGAAAGCACAACGTAAAAAACGCGATGGCTGCAGCCACGGTTGCACATCTGTTGAAAATTAGAAAAGCCACTATTAGAGAAAGTCTTGAAGGATTTCAGGGTGCTGAGCACCGTTTGGAGCAGGTTTTAACAATTAACAAGGTCAAATATGTAAATGATTCTAAGGCAACTAATGTAAACGCTACGTACTACGCTTTGGAAAGCATGAATGTTCCTACTGTCTGGATTGTTGGAGGGATTGATAAAGGAAACGATTATAGCTCATTATTTCCGTTTGTAAATGAAAAAGTAAAAGCAATTATATGTTTGGGTAAAGATAATGAGGCTTTGTTTGATGCCTTTGGGAACATGGTAGATGTCATAATAGAAACACAGTACATGAGTGAAGCTGTTAAAATTGCTTACAATGTTGCTGTTGCTGGTGAGTCCGTATTATTGTCTCCTGCGTGTGCTAGCTTTGACTTATTTGAGAGCTATGAAGACAGGGGTAATCAATTTAAATCTGCGGTAAGGAAGTTATAATGAAAAGAGCATTTGAAAATATAAAAGGGGATCGAATTATCTGGGCTATTGCTGCATTATTGGCAATATTCTCATTCCTGCCTGTGTATAGTGCTGCAAGTAATTTGGCCTATATAGGAACCGGTAGTAATACCTTTAGTTATTTTATCAAGCATTTTGTGCATCTATTCCTAGGTTTCTCGATTATATATGGCATTCATAAGATTCCATACAGATATTTTAGAGGCCTTTCAATGGTTATGATACCAGTTGTATTAATCTTATTAATAATTACCATGCTTCAAGGCGCAACTGTTGGAGGTGCCAATGCTAGTCGTTGGATTCGAGTGCCTATTGTTGGGTTTACATTTCAGCCGTCTACCCTAGCTGCTCTAGTCTTAATGGTATATGTAGCTCGTTATCTATCTAAAGTTAAAGACAAGATGATTTCTTTTAAAGAGTCTATTTTTCCTTTGTGGCTGCCTGTTTTTATTGTTACATCCTTGATTCTTCCGGCTAATCTCTCAACTGCAGTACTGATTTTTTCTATGGTAATTTTACTAACTTATATCGGAGGTTATCCATTTAAGTTTTTAGTAATTATTATCGGATCTGGGGTTGTTGTGCTTGCTTTATTTGTTTTAACAGCAAAGGCATTTCCTGATTTAATGCCGAACCGCGTTGATACCTGGACCAGTCGAGTTTCAAGTTTCTTAGATTCTGAAGTCACTCAGGAAGATTATCAAATTGAAAAAGCAAAAATAGCAATTGCTACTGGAGGATTACAGGGTTTAGGGCCAGGAAAAAGTATACAGAAGAACTTTTTACCACAGTCTTCTTCGGATTTTATTTTTGCAATTATTATTGAAGAGTATGGGCTTATAGGGGGTGTATTCTTGTTGATTCTTTATCTATGGTTATTATTTAGGATTGTAATCGTTGCCCAAAAGTCAGACTCTGTTTTCGGAAAGCTATTGGCTATAGGTGTTGGAATTCCAGTTATATTTCAAGCCTTAGTTAATATGGGTGTCGCTGTACAGTTATTCCCTGTAACTGGACAAACATTACCACTTATAAGTAGCGGGGGGACTTCTATATGGGTGACCAGTTTAGCATTGGGTATTGTATTAAGTGTGAGCGCAAAACGAGATGAAGATAATAACATACAAGAGGGTGATCAGCATCCTTTAGAAATACTAAGCGAAGCATTATAATGAAATCTTATAAAATCATATTATCAGGTGGAGGAACGGGGGGACATATATACCCTGCGATAGCAATTGCGAATGAATTGAAATTACGATTTCCAATGACCGATTTTCTATTTGTTGGTGCAAGTGATAAAATGGAAATGCAAAAAGTGCCGCAAGCGGGTTATCGTATTTTAGGTTTATGGATCTCAGGTTTTCAAAGAACAGTTTCGTTTGGAAATTTATTATTTCCATTTAAGTTGTTGTTTAGTTTACTAAAATCAGTTCAGATTATTAATGCATTTAAGCCCGATATTGTTATCGGAACTGGAGGTTTTGCAAGTGGTCCTGTTTTACATATAGCATCAATAAAAGGGGTGCCAACTCTTATTCAAGAGCAAAACTCATATCCAGGAATTACAAATAAATTATTATCCAAAAAGGTTAATAAAGTTTGCGTTGCTTATGATGGTTTAGAAAGGTTTTTTCCAAAAAATAAATTAATACTAAGTGGTAACCCAATTAGACAAGATCTTTTGGATTTGGAACAAAAAAGAGTAGAAGCTCTTGCGTTTTTCAATTTAGATTCAGCTAAGCAAACACTATTGGTGTTAGGTGGTAGTCTAGGTGCTCGTCGTATTAATCAGCTTATTGAATCTAAGCTTAAATATTTCAATGAGTTAGGAGTCCAGATTGTATGGCAGTGTGGGAAATTATATTCAGACGATTATATTCAACATAACGCAAGTGATCTTGTACAGGTTCATGCTTTTATCAATCGTATGGATTTAGCATATGCTTCTGCCGATTTTGTGATTTCTCGATCTGGGGCCAGTTCTGTGTCTGAGCTTTGTGTTGTTGGAAAGCCCGTGATTTTCATTCCGTCTCCAAATGTTTCTGAAGATCATCAAACTAAAAATGCACTAACAATAACAAAAAATAAGGCAGCAATATTGATTCCTGAAAAGGATCTAGATTCAAGATTTGAATTGGAGTTTTCGATAGTTTTAAACTCAAAACCACAGCAAGAATTATTATCAGAAAACATTAAAAAACTCGCTTTAATTAAAGCGACAGAAACTATTGTTGACGAAATAGAAAAATTACTAGTTAAATGAATTTGAAATCTATCCATACTATTTATTTTATAGGTATCGGCGGTATTGGAATGAGTGCGCTTGCTAGGTACTTTGCATCCTTAGGAAAAACTGTGGGTGGATATGATAAAACAGCTTCTCCAGTGACTGAATCACTCATTAAGTCGGGAATCTGTGTTCAGTTTAACTCTGACCCTGTTCATATTGATAGATTGTTTATGGATCCTTTGAAAACCTTGGTAGTGTATACTCCTGCGGTTTCGAACACTAATCTTCTTTTAAGTTTTTTCAAATCTAATGATTTTCAAGTTTTAAAACGTTCCGAGGTCCTGGGAATCATAACTAAAAATACTCGTTGTTTGGCGGTCGCTGGTACCCACGGAAAAACAACCACTAGCAGTATTTTAGCACATTTATTGTATCAGTGTAATGAAAAAGTTACTGCATTTGTTGGTGGTATTTCAGAAAACTATCAATCAAACTTTATTCAACGTGGAATGGAAGTTTCTGTAGTTGAGGCGGATGAGTTTGATCGTTCATTTTTAACATTAAGCCCAGATTTTGCTTGCATAACCTCAATGGATGCCGATCACTTGGATGTTTATGGTTCAGAAGATGACTTGGTGAAGTCATTTGAGCAATTCGCTGAAAAAATTAAACCTTCAGGAAAATTATTTATAAAAAAAGGACTACCATTCGATGGTATTACATTTGCGGTCAACGAAGAGGCTGACTATAGCGCTACTAATATTCACATTGTGAATGGTGTTTATGTTTTTGATGTTCTAACCCCACTTGGGTTGATTGAAAGCCTAAGCTTTAGTCTACCGGGAGCTCATAATTTATCTAATGCAGTGGTTGCTCTAGCTATGGCTGTTGAATTTGGGTGTTTAGAGTCAGACTTAAAGATAGCATTGGAATCTTATAAAGGAGTTCAGAGACGTTTTACCTATCAAATTAAATCAAAAGAATTTATATTTATTGACGACTATGCGCATCATCCAACAGAAATTAATGCGGTTCATCAGGCAGTCAGAGAAATGTATCCTTTCAAAAAAGTAGCAGTGGTGTTTCAGCCACATCTTTTTTCGAGAACTAGAGATTTTGCTGATGCCTTTGCAGCAAGTTTATCTAAATTTGATGCCACTTTTTTATTAGAGATTTATCCTGCGCGAGAGTTGCCCATACATGGAGTTAATTCTGATTGGCTATTGGGAAAAATTAAAAGTCCAATAAAAAAGCTAATATCCAAATCTCAGATAGTTGATGAAATAAAAGATTTAGGGTACCCCGTGTTTATAACAATTGGAGCTGGAGATATTGGAGTTGAAGTGTCTGAATTAAAAGATAAATTAAGCTATGCGTATTAATTGGAATGTTATTAAAGGTGTTTTTTTGCTAGGTTTAGTAATGTTTTTGTATGCCTTTTCATCTTTCAAAAACAATAGTCGTCCAGTGTCGAGTGTAAATGTATATTTTACGGGAGAAGATAACGTTTTTATTACCTCTAAAATGGTTAACAAATTGTTAATACAAAGTCAAGAAAAACTATATTTTTTACCAAAAGATGATATAGCTTTGAAAGAGATGGAGTTTTTGCTTGAGTCAAATGATATGATAAAGTCGGCTCAAGTGTATCTTACTGTAAGTGGAGAAGTTAGAGCTAAAGTTGAGCAAAAACGTCCCATTGCTAGGGTTGTTTCTGACGAGGTATTTTATATGGACGAAGATGGTTTTAGAATGCCTTTGTCTTCTCAGCATAGTGCTCGAGTTCCATTGATGTATGGAATAGTTGATAAAGATGATTTACAATCGGTCCATAAGCTAGTGTTGACTATTTATAATGATTCGTTTTTAAAAACGTATGTAACTGAAATTCATTATAATGAAAATAAAGAAATAAGTCTAAAGTTAAGGTTGTTAGATTTTGAGGTATTAGTAGGAACCTTAGACAACTTAGATATTAAATTAAAAAATTTTAAAGCATTTTATCAAAAAGCCAAAAAAGATAAGATGTTAGATGTTTATAAAAGCGTGAATTTGCAATTTGACAATCAGGTTGTTTGCACAAAAAAATAATTGTATGGAAGCTCAGAATATTTCAGTAGGATTAGATATTGGTACCACAAAAATTGTGGCTATGATAGGACGTAAAAACGAGTATGATAAACTAGAAATACTTGGTATTGGAAAGTCTAAAAGCCTCGGAGTGCACAGAGGTGTTGTAAATAATATCACACAAACGATTCAGTCTATTCAGCAAGCTGTTTATGACTCGGAGGCTAACTCAGGCTTAAAGATTGGGGATGTTACCGTAGGTATTGCTGGACAGCACATTCGTAGCATTCAGCACAGTGACTATATCACCAGGGAAAACTCTGAATTAGTAATTAATGAACAAGATATTGACCGCCTCATTAATCAGGTTCATAAGCTTGTTATGTTGCCAGGTGAAGAAATTATTCATGTTTTACCTCAAGATTACAAAGTTGATGGACAGGCTGAAATTAATGAGCCTATTGGTATGTATGGTGAGCGTCTTGAAGCCAATTTCCACGTGGTTGTTGGTCAGGTATCTTCAATCAGAAATATTGGTAGATGTGTGCAAACAGCAGGCTTAAATTTAGAGGGCATTACTCTTGAGCCTTTGGCTTCTGCAAATGCTGTACTTAGTCAGGAAGAGAAAGAAGCTGGAGTTGCACTAATAGATATTGGAGGTGGAACTACTGATTTAGCTGTTTTTAAAGACGGAATTATAAGGCATACAGCTGTCATCCCATTTGGAGGAAATGTGATTACAGAAGATATTAAAGAAGGATGCTCGATTATAGAAAAGCAAGCAGAATTATTGAAAATAAAATTTGGATCCGCCTGGCCTGGAGAAAATAAAGATAATGAGATTGTTTCGATCCCAGGATTAAGAGGTCGTGACCCTAAAGAGATCACACTCAAAAATCTATCTAAAATAATTCACGCAAGAGTTGTTGAAATCATTGAACAGGTATATGTTGAAATTAAAAATTATGGACACGAAGAGCAAAAGAAAAAATTGATTGCCGGTATCGTATTAACAGGTGGTGGGAGTCAGTTAAAGCATTTAAAGCAGTTGGTGGAATATATCACTGGAATGGACACTAGAGTTGGGTATCCAAATGAGCACTTAGCAGGCGATAGTGATAGCGATATTACAAGTCCTATGTATTCTACTGCAGTAGGATTGGTTATGGACAGCTTGATTAGACAAGAAAAGACAATGAAAGAAATGCCTGAAAATAACGATAGTGAAGCGGAAGAAGAGATTACTCAAACTCCGGATTCTAATAGAAATAAAGATAGAGGGTTTTTAGATAAACTAACAGAAAGAGTTAAACACTTTTTGGATAACGCAGAATAAAAATAATAACCAGTAAAATTAAGTATATGAGCAGCAGTAATGATTTTGGAATTACATTTGACTTGCCAAAGAACCAATCTAACGTCATCAAAGTTATTGGCGTTGGTGGGGGAGGAAGTAATGCTATTAACCACATGTTTAAGCAGGGAATCAAGGGAGTCGATTTTGTAATATGTAACACCGATTCGCAGGCCTTAAATAATAGTGGAGTTCCTAACAAAATACAACTTGGAGTCAATCTAACTGAGGGCCTTGGAGCCGGAGCAAATCCTGAAATTGGTGAGCAATCCGCAGTCGAAAGTCTAGAAGATATCCGAGCCATGTTAACTTCTAATACCAAAATGGTATTTATAACTGCTGGCATGGGGGGTGGAACAGGTACTGGTGCTGCGCCGATAATAGCAAAAATGGCTAAGGAAATGGAGATTCTTACGGTCGGGATTGTCACAATGCCCTTTGAGTTCGAAGGAAAAATTAGAAATTTACAAGCTCACCAAGGTATTGAGAAGTTCCGTAAAACAGTTGATTCTTTAGTGATCATTAATAATAATAAGCTTAGAGATGTTTATGGAAACTTAGGATTTAAGGCTGGTTTTTCTAAAGCTGATGAAGTTCTTTCTACCGCTGCACGTGGAATTGCAGAAGTAATTACGCATCACTATATGCAAAACATTGACTTGCGAGATGCTAAAACTGTATTGAGTAACAGTGGAACTGCGATCATGGGATCCTCAACATCTTCTGGACAAAATAGAGCACAACAAGCCATTACAAATGCTTTAGATTCTCCATTACTTAACGATAATAAAATTACTGGAGCCAAAAATGTATTACTGCTGATAGTTTCTGGTTCTAAAGAAATTACGATTGACGAAATAGGAGAAATAAATGATCACATTCAAGCAGAAGCTGGTTACGGAGCTAATATCATCATGGGAGTAGGAGAAGATGATAGCTTAGTAGAAGCTATTTCAGTTACAATTATTGCTACGGGTTTTGATGTGGATCAACAAAACGAAATCACAAATACCGAAGTAAAAAAGGTAATACATGCGCTTGAAGATGAGCAAATAATGGAACACGATTTGATGTCGTCTGCCCCCCCTAAATCAGCAACAACTCATATAGCGCCGAATGAAGAAGAGACAATCGTATACAAGCTGGAGGAGGAAAATACAGAAACAGAAGAAGATGCTTTTACCGAAAATAATTTAATCCCCACTTCAGAGCTTATTAAAAATATTGATGTCATTTATGAAACAGTAGACTTTGATATTGATGAGAATGATTTTATAATTAATGAGGTATCTGCAATACAAGTGGAAGATATTGAACTTGAACCTGAGCAAGAAGATCAAACTATGCTAACATTTGATCTACCAATATCAAATAAAACATCGTTGACAGAATCTGAAGAAGTTGAGGTATTCACTCTCGAGGATAACGTCAATGATATTGAAGTTAATGACTACATTGAACTCATTCCTGTCACTGAATCCAATGAATCAGGAGAAATACACTATGCTTTGGATGATTTTATTGTATTAGAACAAACAGAAAATAAGTATGATGGAGATAAGCAGGAAGCACCAGTAGATGTTGAAGAAGAAATGGTATTTACGAAGGTTACAGTTAAAGAACGGGTAGTCACCTCTGAGCCTGAGGAAAAACAAGATCCATTCAATATTCCAATTTCTAAAACTCTTCGAGATAGAGCAGACGAAAGAAGGCAAAAAATGAAAGCTTTCAATTATAAGTTTAATACATCTAAAATAGAAGAAATTGAAAAAGAGCCAGCCTATAAGCGTCAAGGAATTAGCCTCAATGACGTTGAGCATTCTTCAGAAACACAAGCGTCTAGAACTACTATTGGTCTTGACGATAATGATGAGGTTCAATTACGCTCTAACAACTCTTATTTACACGACAATGTAGATTAAGTATATATTATATATCCTTATAAAGCCTGAAAGATAATTTTATTTTTTCAGGTTTTTTTTAATTTTAAGAAGAAGAGGGTTTGTTTTTATTATATTCGTACACTAATTAAAATTCAATCTTATGAGCTTACAAGATTTAGTTATGTCTTCGCTTAAAACCGCTATGAAATCCAAAGATACCGTAGCCTTAACCGCATTAAGGTCTATTAAATCTGCTATTTTATTAGCAAGAACCAGTGGAGCAGATGTCGCTATGAAAGAAGAAGATGAGTTTAAATTATTACAGAAATTAGTCAAACAACGTCGTGACAGTGCAGCGATATTTACAGAACAAAATCGTTTGGATTTGGCGGAGCCTGAATTGGCAGAACTCGAGGTGATTAGTCAATTTTTACCGCAAATGCTAGAAGTTTCAGAAGTTGAAAAAGTAGTAGTTGAAACTATTGCTTCATTAGGAGCTTCTGGAATGAAAGATATGGGGCGTGTTATGGGAGTAGTTAGCAAAACACTTGCAGGAAAAACAGACGGTAAAACAATTTCTACTTTGGTAAAAGCAAAGTTAACTTAAGCATAATGGCCCAGTAGTTCAACTGGATAGAATATCAGATTTCGGCTCTGACG
>CESU01098255.1_pt1 | contig 13401 bp, 18 predicted proteins | sample 531141 | NCBI WGS metagenome assembly CESU01 (sample SAMEA2621401, study PRJEB7988) | marine metagenome | isolation source: saline water (ENVO:00002010), including
TTAACAGTCGAACGCTTAAACCAATTAAGCTATTGAAATTTTTATCACGAACTTTTTCTCACACCGCAAAGTAAGCCTGAACTGGCGTTATTCCTAAAACTTATTCTCGATAATCGATAACTTTTAAAAATTGAGTATCGCCTATTCGTTAAAAAACAAGTATTTTGATTGATGCCTAAATTTTTAAAATCTTCATTAATAATTTTTTCTTTTAGGGCTTTCTTCGAGAAACCAGAATCGATTAAAAGAGAAAAAGATAGGTGTAAAATTTCATTTTTTAGGTATAAATTACGCTCTTTAAAAAATAGGCTATTCATCTTTATATTACGCCATTAAAACACCATAAGATGCTAAAAGTAATCAAAACAAAAGATAAAGAAATTGGTAGAAACACTTTCCAACAAAGACGCATTAGCTGATCTATTCGATACCTAGGAAAAGAAGCACGTACTCAAATAAAGAAAAATAGTATAATAGAAAGTTTAAAAGCTAAAATAAAAGAATCTAAAATAAAAGGTTTCGAAAATATAGAAATTCAACCTCCAATAAAGATAATTGTCGTTAGAGAACTCATAAGAATCATTGAGCTGTATTCAGCAAGGAAAAATAGAGCAAAACCCATACTAGCGTACTCAACGTTATAACCACTAACAAGCTCACTTTCGGCCTCGGGCAAGTCAAATGGAGCTCGATTGGTTTCGGCTAAAATACTAACCAAAAACATGAAAAAAATAGGAAAAAGAGGAACCATAAAAAATAGAAATTCTTGAAATAAAACTATACTAAAAAAATTTAAAGATCCGACGCAGACTAAAACAGTAACTAAAATTAAACCGATCGCTACCTCATAACTGACCATTTGCGCCGCGCTTCTTAAAGAACCAAAAAAAGCGTATCGGGAGTTACTGGATCAACCAGAAAGTATAATACCGTAAACACCTAAAGAAGAAACTGCGAATATAAAAAGTAAGCTTATATCCACATCAACATAAAAACCAGTAAAAGAAAGAGGTATCAACGCCCAACCAAACAAACTTAAAAAGAGAGTTAAAACAGGAGCAAAAACGAAGCTAAACGTACTAGCGTTTGTTGGGATGACAGTTTCTTTGAGAAGAAGTTTCAAACCATCTGCTAGAGGTTGTAATAAGCCTAAAAAACCAACGACATTTGGGCCTTTTCGTTGTTGCATGCTTCCCATCACCTTTCTCTCAGCTAACGTAAGGTAAGCAACAGAAATTAAAATCGGAACGATAAGAACTAAAAAACATAGTAATTTTTCTAACAAAAACATCAAAAAAAAAAGAGAACCAAAAGTTAAGGGAATCGAACCTTTAATCCTTGAATTTGAAATTCAATGTTTTAACCATTAAACTAAACTTTAGGGGATAGTGTGAGATTTGAACTCACGACACTTTTGTGTTTGAACTTTCAAAATTCACGCTTTAAACCACTCAACCAACCATCTTTTTATTTCAGAATCAAAAATACTTCACCGAAACCTTTAATGAACGAACTATGAGCGCTCGAATTAGACTTAAAAACTAAACCAAGATTTTGTACGCTATTATTGTAATTTTTTAAGTTTGTTCTGGATTTAATAGAAGAAAACAACCTTAAATTATTTAAGGGTTTAACTACACAAATTTCGATGAAAACTTTAATGTCTTGATTCGCAGAATTTGAAGGAAATTGTTTTAGGCAACAATAACGTATTAAACCTTCTTTTTGCAACTTTTTTAAGAATAATCAGGAAAGAAATGAATACTTTATTAAAAATTTTTTATTTGTGTTATTTTTATAGGAAAGTTTTAGTAGTAGTTTTTGTAAATGTTGAATCGTTATTTTAGAAATTTTTGCTTATTGGGACTTGAACCCAAATCAATAATTTCGTAGATTATTATTTTATCCATTAAACTATAAGCCAAAGTGTTATTTAAACACTCTTTTCGTTCGTGGACTGAAATAAACAAGCTTCAAAAAAAACAAAAGATTTAAAATTTTTTAAATCGCTAGAAAGCTTGAAGCAGGATAAGGAATCCCTTAAAGTGTTATCAGACGATAAGTAAGGTGAAGGCTGAGTTTCAGCGGCGTGAAAATACTGGTCAGCATCTTGGTCTAATTTAGTAAATATAAAAAAATCCAATACAGAATCACCGTTAGCCGAAATAGGTGAAGAAGCTTGAGACGAACTTTCTTGAAATTTTAGCCTGCGATTTCTTACTTTTAAAGTTGCTGAAATAGACGGAATCAAATAATAAGCGAAGCTTAGATATAACAAAATAAAGAAAAATAAAGCCCAAAAAATTTGAGAGGAAAAGGTAAATAAATCGAATTGAGGCATCTGGAAATAGTTGAGTATAAGCTCGAAAGGAATTGAACCTTTAATCATAAAGTTATGAGCTTCACGTTTTAACCATTAAACTACAAGCTTATCAGTCGAGAGCTCCTTTTTGCCACTCGTAAACAAAACCAACGGTTAACACAAGAAGAAAAAAAAACATTGAATAAAGCCCAATACAATTGATGCTATAAAACGAGACCACGAAAGGGAATAAAAAACTGATCTCTAAATCAAAAATGAGAAATAATATCGCAACGAGATAAAACCTAACGTCAAACTCATTTCTGGAGTCTTCAAAAGGGTTGAAGCCACATTCATAAGCCGTTAATTTTTCACGGTCATCAGCTTTTTGAGATACTATAAAAGAAAGAACAAATATAATTAAAGAAAGCACAACACTCGCAATTAAAAAAATTAAAATAGCAGAATAATTTTTCAGAAACATCTTAAAATGGAAAAGCTAAATAATGGAATTGAACCATTAACTTTAGATTACAAAACTAACGCTTTACCTTTTAAGCTAAGTTAGCAATAGAAAAATGGGTTTATTTTAATAGCGTGGATTATCACGAAAAATTAAATTTTTGTAAAGAAAGGATTCGAACCTTCAATAGATAACTGATGAGATTATTAAGCAACCGCTGCTAAACTTTACGCCGAAATTAAACCTTTCTCTAGACGCCCTAAAATAGGAACTAATAAAATAAAGAAACTAAAATAGTAAATTGTAGCTACTTGGCCAACTTCAATATAAGGCGATTCCGCGGGAGCTTGACCCAAATAACTTAAGAGAAAAAAATCAGCGACGAGAAACCAGAAAAATTTCTGGTATAAAGGGCGATAAAGTGAAGACCTAACGGCAGCCGTATTAATTATAGGCAATACGAGCAAAACAATAAGAGAAGCAAATAAGGCTAAAACACCCATAAGTTTATTGGGGATAGACCTCAAGATAGCGTAAGCAAATAAGAAATACCATTCTGGGACTATGTGTTCAGGCGTTGACATCGGATTAGCGGGAATATAATTATCGGGATGACCCAAACTATTCGGAGAGTAGTATACAAAAAACGAAAAGAAAATTAAACCGCCAACCAAACCTAAAGTATCCTTAATGAAAAAATAAGGAAAAAAGGCAATCTTATCAGCTTGCGACGATATACCTAAAGGATTATTCGAGCCATCATTATGAACAGCGGCCATATGAACAACAACAACACCAGCAATTAAAAACGGAAGTAAATAATGTAAACTAAAAAATCTATTTAAAGTAGCGTTATCTACGGAGAAACCGCCCCAAAGAAGAGTAACTATCTTGTCGCCCACAATCGGAAAAGCTGTAAAAAAGTTTGTTATAACAGTAGCTGCCCAAAAACTCATTTGGCCTCAAACTAAAACGTAACCCATAAACGCCGTAGCCATCATAAGTATCAAAATGATAACACCTAAAGATCAAACTAAACCTCTTGGTTGCATATAAGACCCGTAATACAAGCCGCGGGCAATGTGAATATAAACGGTAATAAAAAACATCGAGGCTCCATTAGCGTGGATATAACGTATTAATCAACCGCCATTAACATCTCTCATAATATGTTCAACACTTAAAAAAGCTAAATCGATGTGTGGGGTGAAATGCATCGCTAAAGCTATCCCCGATAAAAGCTGTGTGACTAAACACATAGCTGCTAAAAAGCCATAGTTTCAAAATAGAGTAAGATTAGATGGTGTCGGATATTCGATTAAATGTGCATTAATTAGTTGGAATAAGGAATGTTGTTTTATTGATAAAACCATCTCGCATTAAAATTAGAATATAAATAACAAAGTGACATAAGAAAGTAAATTATTTAAGCTTTCTGGTTTCAATAGAAAAAAGATTACGAAGAAAAAAGATATCGTTAAGGGAAATTCAAAACCTTTTAGGCAATTTCTGTCAAATAAGATATTATTAGAAGAAAGATTGAAAAATAAGACTTTGATCAAACGAATATAAAAGAAGCAAGAAATACAACTTAAAACCACAAGCGTTAAAGCTAATACCGACCTCTCCTCCAAAACCAATAGCAATAAAACGTTTAATTTACTATAAAACCCCGCTAAAGGAGGAATTCCACCCACAGAAAACAAAAGGATTGCTAGTGATAAAGAAAGCATAATATTTCATTTTTTTAAAAAAGATCAATTAATCAAATATTTAAATAAAAACCCCCTGGAGCTAAAGCCGATAAGTAACGAGAATAAACCTAAATTCATAAGCATATAAATCACCAAATATATTAAAGCGGATCTAATAGAGTCAAGCTTACCCGAACTAAAGGCTAACAAAATAAACCCAACATGCCCTATCGCGGAATACGCCAAAAGTCGTTTTATTTTTTTCTGATATAATGCTACAATTGATGATATAGAAACAGAAGCAATACCTGAAAAAGCAAGGAGGAGAGAACAAATTGCGCTATAGTTTAAAAAAGCGAGCAAAACGAATTTAAAAAGCAAGCAAAAGATTATTGCTTTGGGAATAATAGAAAAAAACGCGGAAACATTTATGAGAGCTCCTTCATAGACGTCACATATCCAAAAGTGCGACGGCGCAGCGCCGAGCTTAAAAAAAATAGCGACTAAGAATAAACAAACCCCAAAAAAGGTCAAATTAAACCTAATTGAATCCTCTGAGGTTATGATAGCGATAGTGTCAAACGAAGTTGACCCTAATGAAAGATAAATAAACGAAAATGAAAGTATTAGAAGGCAAGAAGAGAAAGCCCCTATTATGAAATACCTTAAACCAGCCTCGTTACTATATTCAGAGTTTTTTCAAAAACCAGCCAAAACGTAAAAAGCTAAACTTTGAAGCTCAAGAATGACGTAAACAAACAAGAAGTCATTTGAAAAACAAAGAGCTGATAGAGCTAGAAAAGAGAATATTAGTAATAGATCAAACTCATACTGAAATAATAGGCGAACAGAATAATAACTGCGATTTAAAAAAAGAATAAAACAACCAGCGATAAGCAATAAAACCTGAAAGAAAAGATTAAAGGGGGAATAAACCGATAAACCATTTAGGAGCGCAAAACTGGGATCTGAAATATCTACAAGCTGAAAAATTAGTAAAATAAATACGAAAATTGAAGATGAAGTTATTACCGAAAGTAACGGCGGGAAAGAATAAGATTTAAGACTAGTAAAGAGAATACAAAAGAAAATAGCTAATAAAATATAAATTGCTAAAGAAAGCTCGACAAAACATAAAAATAAACAGTTCATCTATTTTGAAAATTCTTCTTTAGGGACTTGAACCCTAAACTCTTAAAGAGATGAGTTTTTAAAACTCAAGCGTATACCTATTCCGCCAAAAAAGAAAGCTAAAGAATTATAATGGAAGCCCTTAAAAAATTTACAATTATATCAGGATATAACCCAAATAAAAAAGTTAAAAAGAGAAACGGAAATAAAAGGTAAAATTCGCGTCGGTTTAAATCCCTAAACTCTAAGATAGAATACTGCTTATTGTTACCGAAAGCAATACGATTACACAACCAAAAGCTATAACCTATACCTAAAACCATACCTGAACCAGCAAACAAGGCAACCCAACTATTAGCCTCAAAACAACCTATAAAGATTAAAATCTCGCCGACGAAACTACTCGTTGCAGGCAAGCCAATATTACCTAAAGTAAAGACGATAAAACAGGTTGTGAGAAGAGGCATAGAATGAATTAAGCCACTGTAATACTTCACGATTCGAGTTTGATGCCTTTCGTATAAAACCCCAATACACAAAAATAAAGCGCCGGAAACGATGCCGTGACTAATCATAAGAATAATGCTTCCTAACATACCCTGAAAATTATTTGAAAAAATACCGATGGTGACTAATCCCATATGAGCAACTGAAGAATAAGCAATAATTTTTTTTAAATCAATTTGCTGTATTGTAGTCAAAGAAGCATAAACTACGCCAAAAATACTAATCGAAAAAATTAAAGGAGCGAAAAAGGATGAAGCTTCGGAAAACAAACCAATAGAAAATCGGACAAACCCAAAACCCCCTAACTTTAAAAGAATTCCGGCTAAGATAACAGAACCCGATGTTGGAGCTTCACTATGAGCTTCGGGTAACCATACGTGAAATGGGACAAGCGGCATTTTAACAGCAAAAGATAGGAAGAAAGCGACTCAAACAAACTTGATTATCAAAGGGTCAAAATACACTGTTTGAAGTTTTTGGTAATCCGTAGTCCCCGCCCAAAAATATAGAGCCAGGATTGCTATAAGCATAAAAACGGAACTAATGAGCGTATACAAAAAAAGAAGGTAAGACGCCCTAATTTTTCTGTCTCTTGAACCGTAAACACCCACAATAAAAAACATCGGTATCAAGACTGCTTCAAAGAGCAAATAAAATAGTAAGAGATCTAAACTACAAAAAACCCCGAACAAAATAGACTCCAAAACAAAGAAGGCAATATTGTATTCTTTGATATTGCTTTTCACGGTAGGGCTTCAAGAAAGTAGAACACAAACAGGAATTAAAAAAGACGTTAAAATGATCAGGAATAAAGCTACACCGTCAACACCTAAAACAACGTTTGAGTTAGCCAAGACAAGCCAATCGATACTACAAAATAATTGAAAACCGGAAAAAGTTGGGTCGAATAAAAATAATAATAAAATAGAAAAATTAAAAACTAGTAAAGATCAAAATAAGGCAAAATTACGATGAAATCAAATATTTGTCTTTTCAGCAAACAACAAAACTACAACAGCAAATAAAGGCAATAAAATAAGAAGCGATAACATCAGAAGAGTATTCTGAACAAATGAGATTTGAACTCATACCTCAAGCTCGACAAGCTAACGTTCTAACCTATTAAACTATAATTCTTTCTTTAATCGGAATTGAACCGATACTATCAAGTTATGAGCTTGATACACTAACCTTTATGCTATAAAGAAATTTAGTGCAAACTGATTGCGTCGTTCATATAAATGCAAAGCAACACAGAAAAAACATAAGCTTGAAGAAAGGCAATGCTTAACTCAAGACCTACTATAGCAAAAATAACTACCAAAGGAAGAAGATGAACAACAGACAAAATACCTCCAGCACTTAGCATTGTTCAAGCAAAACCAGCAAGAATCTTTAGTAAACAATGACCACTCATCATATTAGCGAATAAACGTAAAGCTAAACTAACAACTCTGAAACTGTAACTCACGAGCTCAATTGGAATTAGGAGTGGGGCTAAAGCTAACGGAGCACCGCTTGGAAGAAACAGGCTAAGAAAATGAAAACCGTGAATACTTAAACCTATTATATTAATACCAGTAAAAGCTACTATGGCCAAACCAAGCGTGATTACAATGTGACTTGTTACAGTAAAACTATAAGGAATCATACCAACAAGATTACAGAAAAGAATATATATAAAGATAGTTAAAATTATAGGAAAATAAGCACTACCCCCTTTTTTAATATTTTCTGATAAAACGTTATAGAAAACAAACTCAAAAAGTGACTCTGCAATACTCTGCCATAGAGTAGGAATCAATTTAGAGTTGGAACATATAAAGTTGAAAAAAATGAAGGCCAAAGAACAAGATATTGCAGCGAATAAAGTTGAGTTTGTTATAGAAAAATCCAAACCGAAAAGTGATATAGGAATTAATTTAAATATTGTAAATTGTTCAAGCGGCGAAAAAAACATCAAAAATAAAAGTGAAGTTTTAACGAGACTTGAACTCGTATAATTCAAATTTGCAATTTGATGCATTAACTTTATGCTATAAAACCTAAATCTAGAAATTTAAAACGTAAATAAAATAAGAAACGCCATCATTAACGCAAATAAAGCGATAGCTTCAGTCAAAGCGAAACCTAAAATAGCATAACCAAAAAGTTGCTTCATTAGATGAGGATTTCTAGCAACACTTGTTATAAGAGCCGCGAAAACAGTTCCTATACCAGCACCAACTCCAGCCAGAGCAATTGTCGACAAACCGGCACCTATAAGCTTAGCAGCCATTAAAACCATCGTAATTAAAAATTAACAAACTAAAGAAAATAAAACTGTTAAGCCAAAAAAGAATCGAACTTTTATTTTTAGCTTATCAAGCTAACACTTTAACCGTTAAGTTATTGGCTCTCGTAATTGTTATAAAACTAGTATATTGGTTTGTTGGAAAACGCCAAAATTAAAAAAAAAACTATAAATGTTAAGCAAAAGGGCGATTGAGCCTTTATTTCTAAATCATCAAGCTAACATTTTAACCTGCAACGACCAAATCGTTTTAAAGGAATCGAACCTTTATGAATGACATAGAAAATCAAAGCTTTATCCATTAAGCTAAAAACGACGTTCGGTTTTATTATAAGATATCGATACTTTTATGCTACAAACGCCAAATTTTGTAATAACCGTAGAGATATAAGAATCAATAAAAGAACTAAATGATTGATTATTCAAACGCCCTAAATTTAATATAATTTTTTGGGTTCTTCCCGTTCCTGTTTTGGATCATTTGCCTTTGCAAATAACTCTAATGCCCGAAACAAAGTTTTTTGATCGTCTATTATAATAATAACAAAGCATTGATTGGATACCAGCCTGAACGCCAAACTGAAAGGCCTCATTTCGGTGTTTTGATGAAAATTTTATCTGCGAAGCTATAAAATCGGAAAAGAACTGAGCCGGAATAGAAGAAAATAGAACCTTACTCTCTCATAGACTAAGCTTATTATTATACCTTAAAGATTTATTTGTTTGTTGCTGAACATTTAAAGTAAATTGTTTAAAAAAGCTCATTGAACGAAACGCTTTGTTATTATAAACATTATCTTTTTTTGATGTTCGCGAAACTCGTTTTATATTTATATTTATTGATTCATTTTGGGGTTTAGTTAAAGTTTCACTTGCCCTAACACCCAAATGAACGGATAACAGTTTTAGATATTTTTTTATCTCTAGATCTTTAAAAAGGAAGTAATGATACGTTTTATTATCCTCGCTTCACACTGAACTCCAAACAGTTTTATTGGAGAGTCTTAACGAAATTGCGCTAGTCTTTTGAGCCATCTTTTGTAATTAGTGGATGGCGAGATTCGAACTCGCAACAATCAGCTTGGAAGGCTAAGAATCTACCTTTGATATACACCCAAAAAAAATTATAAAAATTTACAATCCTTAACCCAAGGATTAAAGGAAACTCTCTGGTTACTTGTCAACGTTATAAAAACTACGTAAACAAAAAACAGGCTTGAAATCATAGTAATACAGCTTCCCAAACTAGCAATGTTATTTCAAGCGTTATAACTATCAGGAAAATCGGGGACTCTTCTTGGCATCCCTGCTAAGCCCAAAAAATGCATAGGAAAGAAACACAAGTTTACACCAATAAAAGTCGTTCAGAAATGAACCTTCCCGTAAGTTTCATTATACTGGATTCCTCATATTTTACTAATCCAGTAGTACCAACCAGCAAATATAGCGAAAACAGCCCCCATACTAAGTACGTAATGAAAATGGGCAACGACGTAATAAGTATCATGTAAGGCTATGTCTATTCCCGAATTAGACAAAACGATACCCGTTAAACCACCGAATGTGAATAAGAATATAAAACCATTAGCAAAAAGCATCGGTGTATTTAAAACGATACTTCCGCCAAACATCGTAGCAATTCAACTAAAAATTTTAATCCCTGTAGGAACAGCTATAATCATAGTAGCGCTCGTAAAATAAGCTCTCGTATCAACGTCTAAACCAACGGTGTACATATGATGAGCCCAAACAATAAATCCAAGAAAGCCGATTGAGAGCATTGCATAGATCATACCCAAATTACCAAAAACAGCTTTTGAGCTAAAGTTCGCTACTATGTGAGATACAATACCAAAAGCTGGTAAAATTAGAATATAGACCTCAGGATGCCCGAAGAACCAAAATAAATGTTGATAAAGCACGGGGTCGCCGCCACCATTTGGGTCAAAGAACGATGTGTTAAAATTTCTATCGGTTAGTAGCATTGTAATAGCCCCAGCCAAAACAGGCAAAGAAAGTAATAACAAAAAAGCCGTGATGAAAACGGCCCAAACGAATAAAGGTGTTCTATGAGCTGTCATTCCAGGGCAACGCATATTTAAGATTGTTACGATAAAATTTATGGCACCCAAGATAGAGGATATTCCGGCTAAATGTAAACTAAAGATAGCTAAATCAACGGCCCCGCCAGAGTGAGCTAAAATCCCCGACAAAGGAGGATAGACAGTTCAACCTGTACCAACACCAGCTTCAACAAGAGAGGAAGTAAGTAATAAAGTTAATGCAGGGGGAAGGAGTCAAAAGCTAATATTATTTAAGCGGGGAAAAGCCATATCACAAGCACCGATCATAATTGGAACAAACCAATTACCAAAACCGCCTATAGCTGTAGGCATAACGAAAAAGAAGATCATAAGGAAAGCGTGCGCTGTAACTAAAACATTATACAACTGATAATTGCCTGCCAAGAAAGCGTCTCCTGATTGAGACAACTCAAAACGCATTACCATCGAAACGACAAAACCAAGAATTCCTGAAATAGCACCAAAAATGAAATATAAAGTCCCAATGTTTTTATGGTTTGTTGAAAACAACCACCTATTAACCCAAAAATTAAGAAAAAAAGGCATCGGAAGAGCTTATGGATAACATAAAGCGGTGTAAAATTAGCTTTAAGTGATAGGATTCGAACCTACGAAATCGATGATTTAATAGATTAGCAATCTAACGCTATAAACCACTCAGCCACACATAATTACACATATAAGGAATTGAACCTTAATACATCGATTAAAAGTCGAGTGCTTTATCCTTTAAGCTATATATTTGGAGATGATTGGATTCGAACCAATAACCTTTTATATGCAAAACAAATACTCAACCATTGAGATACAACCCCTAAGTTATCGAAAAAATACTATAAGAAAAAATTAAAAGGATAATTAATGAGTTTATACCTCAATCCAAATTAAACATGATGAACCAACAAAATAAAAATAATGTGAAAGACAACATAGCAAACGAATAATGAAAAATCATCCCTGAGTGAATGTTACTTAGAGATTTAGCCACACTCCAAAGTTTTGATGAAGAACCAAAAGCACCAAAAACCTCAATGCTACCTTTATCTAATGTTTGAAAGCTAATACGGTAACCAAAACCCATTAATTTTTGTACGATAAGCTCGTTGCCAAGCTGGTCAAAATGCCACTTCTTAGTTAAAAAACTGTAAAGGTTTTTATAGAAGAAACCTGTTTTATAATCAAAGATAACAGATTTGGAGGTTATAGAACAATTTATTAAAAAAAAAGACAACAGAGCCCCTAAAAGCGTAAAAATGAAAGGAATATTTTTTAGGATTGTTGGGGCGAATTCAGCCTCTAAGAGTACTAGATTTTCAAAGTTTGTGGTTACTGAAGTTAGAAAAAACGGCGAACCAACCCCAATAAATAAATCTTTAGAGAAAAAACCTCAAAAAATACTTCCGAAAGCTAGGAACATAAGTGGCAAAACCATCAGTATAGGTGCTTCGTGAGCACTTTCAACGTAGATTTTATTACTATTTGTATTATTTAAAAAAGTTAAGAATATAAGCCTGAACGAATAAAAAGAAGTAAAAAGAGCCGCCGAACAACCTAATCAATGAGCAAAATTACCGATGAAAGTTGGGGTTGCTAAAGCTATTTCTAACACAACATCTTTAGAATAAAACCCTGTCAAAAAAGGAAAACCAACTAAAGCCAAAGAGCCAATTAAAATCATTGTGTAACTTATAGGGAGTATTTGCAACAAACCGCCCATTTTTCGTAAATCCTGCTCATCTAAAAGCCCGTGAATTACGCAGCCCGCGCTCAAAAAGAGTAACGCTTTAAATAAAGCGTGATTCGCCAAATGAAACAAGGCAACAGAGTAATGGGAAAGACCGCAGGCAAACATCATAAACCCAAGCTGACTACAGGTAGAGTAAGCAATTACTTTCTTCAGGTCATTTTGAACTAAACCAACACTAGCGGCAAAAAAAGCCGTAAGAGCACCCATTAGCGCTACAATAGAAAGTATCGTTGGGCACTCCTCAAAAAGAACTGAACACCTAATGATAAGGAACAACCCTGCCGTCACTAAAGTTGCAGCATGAATTAACGCCGAAACTGGTGTCGGACCTTCCATAGCGTCAGGAAGCCATATATGAAGCCCTATCTGCGCAGATTTACCTAAAGCACCTCAAAAGATGAAAAAAGTAATAACGCTTAAACGATCAGCGTTGTTAAATGATAAAAACGAGAAAGAACTTTCGCCGGCGAGGCTGGCCAACGAAAATACTATTGAATAATCCAAAGTTTTAAAAGATAAAAAAACGGAACAAATGGCTAAAACTAAACCTAAATCGCCAATCCTATTAACAAGCATAGCTTTAATAGCCGATTTGCCAGCCTGAATCCTAGTGTGCCAAAAACTTATTAGCAAATAGGAAGCTAGACCGATTCCTTCTCAACCAAAAAACATAACCAAAAAATTATCGGATGTTACTAAAACAAGCATAAAAAACGTAAATAAAGAAAGGTATCCCATGAACCTTGAGGCGTGAGGATCGTTCAGCATGTACTCAATAGAGTATAAATGAACAAGCGAAGACACACCGCAAACGACAAGCAACATAGTAACGCTCAGCGAGTCAAAACAAAAAGCTCAAGGAACCACGAATAACTCTATGTTTATTCAGGGCGAAACGATTATAGAACAAGCTGAACCAGAAAGAGCTGATTCAAGGAAAGCAAGAAGAGAAAACGTGAACGCAATGATTATCGATAAAGTAGATAAAACCCTTGAACCGTGAACGCCAATTAAACGGCCTAATAAATTTGTTGAGATAAAGCTTAAAAAAGGAAAAAGTAAAATAAGTAAATACATCGGAAATAAAATAGGAAAAATTTAAGTAGAACCAATAAAAATAATTAAACGCCTAATATTTACTGATTCTAATTATTTTTATTGGTTTTGCTTATCCTAATTA
>CESU01004437.1_pt1 | contig 13394 bp, 24 predicted proteins | sample 531141 | NCBI WGS metagenome assembly CESU01 (sample SAMEA2621401, study PRJEB7988) | marine metagenome | isolation source: saline water (ENVO:00002010), including
CTTTCATATTATCTTCTATAGTTTTTTAAATTAGCTTTTTTCATTAACGATGAATATTGACTGGACATCATATGAGATTGAACCTGAGCAATAAAATCCATTAAAACCACAACAATAATCAACACAGAAGTGCCACCAAAATAGAATGATACGCCAGCAAAGTTAATTAATGCTAAAGGTAATAAACATATCAAGGTTAGATATATTGCTCCAAATACTGTTAAACGTGCGAGAACACTATCGATGTACTGAGCTGTTTGCTCGCCAGGTCTTATGCCTGCTATATATGCACCTGATTTTTTAAGATTATCTGAAACCTCTCTAGTATTAAAGGTAAGTGCTAACCAAATAAAACAGAATGAAATAATTAAAGTTGAAAAGACTAATATGTATAAGGGCTGACCTGGAGTAAGTGCTAAAGCTGCTGTCGATAAAAAATTAGTGCCTTCGCTTGATCCAAACCATGATGCTAGTGACGCAGGAAATAATAAGAATGTACTAGCAAAAATTGCTGGTATCACTCCTGCCATATTAACTTTAAAAGGTAGATGACTTGATTGAGCCTGCATTAATTTTCTGCCTTGTTGTCTTTGTGCATAATTAACGGTGATTCTTCTTTGACCTCTCTCTATAAATACAACAATTGCAATAACAGCCATAGCTAAAACTGCAATAGCAAGAAGTAATAAAATACTTAAATCGCCTTGTCTAGATTGCTCTAAAGCTTGACCAATTGCACCCGGTATACCTGTTAGAATACTTGTGGCAATAATAAGAGAGATTCCATTACCTATTCCTCTTTCTGATATTTGCTCTCCAAGCCACATTAAGAATACTGTTCCAGCTACTACTGAAAATACTGCAGAAGCAAAAAATGCTGCCCCAGGGTTGTATGCAAGATCGCTTGCACTTAATGTTACAGCTAAAGCTGAGGCTTGAATAAAAGCTAATACAACCGTTCCATACCTTGTGTACTGAGTTATCTGATTTCTTCCAGCTTGGCCATCTTTCTTTAGTTCTTGAAGATAAGGAATAGAGTTTGAGAATAACTGCATAATAATTGCAGAAGAAATATAAGGGACAACATTAAGAGCAAAGATACTCATTCTCTCTAAGGCGCCTCCAGAAAATAAGTTAAACATATCAAGAATTGTTCCTTGATTTTGTTCAAACAATGAAGAGAGTCTGTCAGGATCAATTCCTGGAATAGGAATATGGGTACCAAGACGATATACAAGAATAGCTACGAAAACAAATCGTAATCTTCTCCATAAATCGCTCATACCTGTTCCTTTATCTGACATTTATTATTCCGCAGCCTTTGGCTTTTTAACAAATTTAGGTCTAACAACTGGCTCTACAATATCAGCAACTGTTCCACCTGCTTTTTCTATAGAAACTTTAGCGCCTTTGGTAACTTTAATACCAACTACATTAACCTTTGAAGATAGTTCTGTATTTCCAAAAATTTTTACTTTCTCAATTTTTTTACTTATAACTTTATTTGCTTTAAGAGTTACAAGAGAAACTTCAGTCATCCCTTCTAATAACTTCACATTCACATCTTTTAATAAATTATTAGTTCTAGACGAGAACCCAAATTTTGGAACTCTTTGTTGAAGGGGCATTTGTCCACCCTCAAATCCTGGTCTTACATTTCCACCAGATCTAGATTTTTGACCCTTATGACCTCTTCCAGCTGTTTTACCCGTTCCTGATCCAATACCTCTTCCAACTCTTTTTCTATTTTGAGCTGTACCAGGATTAGATAGATTATTAAGGGCTAACTTATTTTTTATTTCTTCAGTCATTTTTAACTTTCCAGTACCTCAACCATGTCAGAAATCTTATTAACCATGCCTCTATTGCTTGGTGTATCAATTATTGTCACAGTTTGATTTAATTTTTTAAAACCTAATCCTTTTATGCAAAGCTTATGAGACTTCATTCTCCCAATACCACTCTTAATAAGTTTAATTTTTAATGTTTTTTCTTTACTCATAGCTCTTCTTCTGATGATTTGCCTCGTCTTGAAGCCACTGTTTTAGGTGATTCCATAGAACTTAATGCATTTATTGTTGCTCTTACGACATTAACTGGGTTTGTTGATCCATAACATTTCGCTAAAACATTCTGAACTCCTGCAAGTTCTAAAACAGCTCTCATTGCTCCACCAGCAATAATTCCAGTACCTTCAGATGCAGGTTGCATGTATACATTTGCTGAATTATGTTTAGCTTTTATTGGATACCATATCGTAGTGTTATTCAATTCAACATCAACCATGCTTCTTCTAGCATTTTCCATAGCTTTTTGAATTGCGATTGGTACTTCTTTTGCTTTACCTCTTCCAAATCCAACTTTTCCCTTACCATCACCAACTACTGTTAGTGCTGTAAAACCAAAAATTCTTCCACCTTTAACAACTTTAGCAACCCTATTGACCTGAACAAGCTTCTCTTCAAGAGCATCTTGTTGTTGACCAGCAGTATTTAAATTATCTTGTTTCATATCTAATTAAAACTCCAAGCCAGCTTCTCTGGCAGAATCTGCAAGCGCTTTAATTCGACCATGGTATTTATAACCAGATCTATCAAAAACTACTTTTTTAATACCATTCTCCAATGCTCTTTCGGCAATCTTTTTACCTAAATCTTTTGCACTTTCTAAATTATTATTCTTAGCTTTGGCTTCTTTTTCTATAGTAGAAGCTGAAGCTATTACTTTTGAGCCGATGCTATCAAATAATTGAACATAGAAATGCTTTGAAGATCTAAAAACACTCAATCTTGGAGCTTCCTGCTCTCTAATTTTCATACGCGTTTTTTTAGCTCTTCTTATTCTGGAAATATTCTTCTCACTCATACCTATGCTCCTGCTGCCTTCTTAGCTTCTTTTCTTTTAATTACTTCATCAGAATATTTAACACCTTTGCCTTTATATGGCTCAGGCGGCCTAAATGCTCTTATTTCAGCAGCAGCTTGACCAAGCGCTTGCTTATCATGACTACTTAATACAACTTCAGTTTGAGTTGGTGTCTCAACACTAACCACTTCAGGTAATTGATATTTAACAGGATGTGAAAACCCAAGACTAAGTTCAAGCAACTTTCCATTCGCTTTAGCTCTATATCCAACTCCTACTAACTCTAATTTCTTTTGGAAGCCTTCTGTAACACCAATAACCATATTATTTATTAATGCTCGTGTTGTTCCTGCCAGAGCAACAGACTCTTGTGAATCTCCATACTCTACAGTAATAACATTTTCTTCATGCTTGAGTGATACTGTTTTAGGAATTTTAAAATCTAATGATCCTTTAGTTCCTGAAACTTGGATATTAGAATTCTCTATATTCACTTTTACAGAATCAGGAATTGTTATTGGATTTTTTGCTACTCTAGACATAATTAAAATACCTCACAAAGGACTTCTCCTCCGATATTTTTTGCTTTAGCTTGCTTATCAGTCATCAGACCTTGATTAGTTGAAATAATATATGCGCCCAATCCATTTTTTACTGGCTTTAAATCTTCCGGACCTGAATATCTTCTTAAACTAGGCTTACTAATTCTTTTAATATTTTTAATAGCCGGCTTTGAATTAAAATATTTTAGAGTAATATTAATAGAGGCTTTGTTATTATCTTCTTCTACTTTTTTACAACTTTTTAGGTAACCTTCTGTTACTAAAACATTAACTAAGTCATGTTTAACTTTAGAATAAGGCGCAGACACCTCAACCTTGCCTCTCATAAGGCCATTACGAATTCTTGTTAGACAATCTGATATAGGATCTTGAAAACTCATATTATTACCAACTTGATTTAACTAAACCTGGAATATCACCGCGCATAGCAGCCTCTCTCAGCTTAATTCGGCTAAGGCCAAATTTTCTATAGACAGCATGCGGTCTTCCAGTTATTGAACATCTTCTAACTACTCTTGACGCACTTGCATTTCTAGGGAGTTTTTGAAGCTTTTTATATGCATCAGACCTCTCTTCATCAGTTGCATCCATTTTTAATAAAATAGCCTTTAACTCTGCTTTTTTAACAGCAAACTTAGCTACAGTCTTTTTTCTTTTGACTTCTCTTGCGATCATTGATTTTTTAGCCATTTATTTTCCTACTTCTTAAATGGAAACTCTAAAACTTCTAATAAAGCTTTAGCCTCTTCCTTTGTGTTAGCTGAAGTATTGATGCAAATATCCATACCTCTAATGTTGTCTATATTGTCATAATTTATTTCTGGAAAAATTATTTGCTCTCTAATTCCAAAACTATAATTACCTTGTCCATCAAATGATTTAGGATTTAGTCCTCTAAAGTCTCTTTCTCTTGGTATTGCGATATCAATTAATCTTTCAACAAAATCATACATACGCTCGCCTCTGAGAGTAACTTTGCAACCAATTGGATAACCTTCTCTAATTTTAAAACTAGCTACTGATTTTCTTGCTTTTGTAGTTACTACTTTTTGACCAGCAATAGACTCTAAATCAGCAACAGCTGATGTTAAATGTTTTTTGTCTGTTAATGCTTGTCCAACTCCCATATTAATAACAATTTTTATTAATCTTGGAACAGCCATAACATTCTTCATTCCAAGCTTTTCTTGTAAAACTGGAACCATCTCTTTATTAAATTTTTGTTTTAAATTAGCCATCTACTTAATTTCCGTGTCGTTAGATTTAAATAATCTTATTTTTTTACCATCTTTATCTTCTGAGTATTTAATCTTATCTGCACCTTTCTTTTTTGGATTCCAAATAGATACATTTGATAAATCAATAGCTGCTTCTTGCTCAACTATTCCGCCGGTAACTCCCATTTGAGGATTTGGCTTAGTATGTTTCTTAACCATATTAATTCCAGTAATAATTACTCTATTATTACTTTTCATAATTTTTCTAATATTGCCTTTTTTACCAATATCTTTACCAGCAATAACTACCACTTCATCGCCAGTTTTAAGTTTTGTAATTGTTTTAGCTAACTTTTTCATTATAAAACTTCTGGTGCTAAAGATAGAATCTTCATGAAACTTCCATCTCTTAACTCTCTAGTTACCGGTCCAAAGACTCTAGTTCCTATTGGAGCTTTCTGATTATTTAATAAAACCGCAGCATTTTCATCAAATTTAATTAATGATCCATCACTACGTCTTACACCTTTTCTAGTTCTAACTATTAAAGCGTCGACTACTTGTCCTTTTTTAACTTTTCCTGTTGGGATAGCTTCACGAACTGCAACTTTTATAATATCGCCAATATTTGCATATCGTCTTTTTGAGCCACCAAGAACTTTAATACACATAACGCTTCTAGCACCACTGTTATCTGCAATCTTTAGAATAGTCTGCATCTGTATCATTATTCTTTCTCCTCTGCTATTTCTTCATCATTTACTGGCGCAACATCTGCTGCTTTTACTTCTTCTTCAGAAACTAAAACCCAAGTTTTACTTTTAGAGATAGGTCTACATTCTTTTACAGTAACCATGTCACCCATACTCGCTTGATTAGATTCATCATGAGCATGCACTTTAGTTGTTCGCTTCATTATTTTTCCATAAAGCGGATGTCTAACTTTTCTTTCAACTTTAACGGTTATTGTCTTATCTGCTTTATCAGATATAACAACTCCTGTTAGTAGTCTTGGATTTGAAGATGCCATTATTTAACTTCCTTATTCTTTGTCTCTGTAATTAGAGTTTTTATTCTTGCTATTTTTCTTCTAGTATTCTTAAGGATGTTTGTCTCATTAAGTTGTCCTGTTTTATGTTTAATGCGCATAGTGAACTGTTCTGCTCGTACAGATGCTAGTTCTTGATTTAACTGGTCTAAATCTTTTTTTCTTAAATCTATTAGTTCTTTGCTCATCTTTTTAATCCTTCTTTAAGAAACGTGTTTTTACTGGTAATTTAGATGAAGCTAATTTAAATGCTTCTCTTGCAAGCTCTTCAGTTACACCAGCCATTTCAAACATAACTTTGCCTGGTTGCACTAAAGCAACCCAATACTCAACATTTCCTTTACCTTTACCCATTCTTACCTCAAGAGGTTTTTTTGTAATAGGCTTGTCAGGGAATAATCTTATCCAGATATTTCCACCTCTTTTAATATGTCTAGTCATAGCTCGTCTAGCGGCTTCAATTTGTCTTGCTGTGATTCTTCCTCTATCAACAGCAACTAGACCAAATCTTCCAAATGCAACAGTATTACCATTTTGTGCCAGGCCTCTATTTCGGCCTTTATGCATTTTTCTAAATTTTGTTTGTTTTGGTTGTAACATAATATTTAAATTTTATTTATCTTCTTGTTTGAATGGATCGCCCATTACTTCGCCCTTAAAAACCCAAACTTTAACTCCAATAATTCCGTATGTAGTTAATGCTTCAGCTGTACCATAATCAATGTCTGCTCTAAGCGTGTGAAGAGGAACTCTGCCTTCTCTGTACCACTCTGTTCGAGCAATTTCAGCACCATTTAATCTTCCTGATACTTCTATTCTTACACCTTTTGCACTTTGTCTTAAAGCGCTCTGAACTGTTCTTTTCATAGCTCTTCTAAACATAACTCTTCTTTCAAGCTGCTGAGCAACCCCTTCAGCTAAAATTACTGCATCTAAATCAGGTTTTTTAACTTCTTTAATATTTATTTGAGTTGGTTGATGAACAATTTTCTGAACTGCTTTTTTAAGATTTTCTATTTCTTCGCCTCTTTTGCCTATAATAATTCCAGGTCTAGATGTATGAATAAACACAGTGAAATTATCTGCAGATCTTTCAAGTTCAATTTTACTTACTGAAGAAAATTTTAATTTCTTTTTAAAATATTCTCTAACCTTAAGATCTTGAACTAAATTCACTGAAAATTGTTTGCCTTTTGCATACCAAGTTGCATTGTGCTTTTTAACAACTCCTAATCTAAAACCAATTGGGTTTACTTTTTGTCCCATTATTTCTCCTGATCGGTAAGTATGATTTCTATATGGCATGAAGGTTTAATAATCCTATCAGCTCTACCTCTTGCTCTTGGCTTCATACGCTTTAATCTCATTCCTTGATTGACGATTATTGATTTAATAACTAGTAAATCGATATCAGCCTTGTCATTATTTTCAGCATTAGCAATAGCTGATTCCAATAATTTTTTAATAATCGCAGAACCTTTTTGTTTATTAAAGATTAAAAAGTCCATAGCATCTTGAACAGATTTTCCTCTTACTTCATTAGCTACCAAACCAGCCTTCTGTGGAGATAGTCTAGTTCCTTTTAGATATGCTCTTGTTTCCATTATTTACTCTTCCTGTCACCTGAATGCTGTCTAAACGTTCTTGTAATTGCGAACTCACCTAGTTTATGACCAACCATATCTTCATTAATATAGACAGGCACATGCTGTCTTCCGTTATGAACTGCAATAGTTAATCCAACCATTGACGGCATAACCATTGATCTTCTAGACCAAGTTTTAATAGGTCTTTTATCATTTGATGCTATAGCTGCATCAATTTTCTTTTCTAATGAAAGATCTATGAATGGGCCTTTTTTTAGTGATCTTGGCATAATCTACTTCCTGCTTCCTTTTCTTCTAATAATTAAATCATTAGTTCTCTTATTCTTTCTTGTTTTATAACCTTTAGTTGGAACACCCCAAGGAGTAGAAGGATGTCTTCCTCCAGAAGTTCTTCCCTCACCACCACCATGCGGATGATCAACTGGGTTCATAGCAACACCTCTAACAGTAGGTCTAACACCTCTCCATCTTTTAGCTCCAGCTTTACCTAGAGATCGAAGATTGTGTTCACTATTACAAACTGTTCCTAAGGTTGCTCTACAATCTGATAAAACTTTTCTAGTTTCCCCGGACTGGAGTCTAAGAGTTGCATATATGCCCTCTTTAGCAATTAATCTAGCTGAAGTTCCAGCACTTCTAGCAAGTTGTGCTCCCTTTAAAGGTTTCATTTCTATGCAATGGACATTAGTTCCAAGTGGAATATCCTTAAGCTTCATTGAATTACCAGTTTTAATATCAGCTAATTCTGCAGAAATAACCTCATCACCAACTTTTAATTTAGCGGGAGCAATAATGTATCTTCTTTCCCCGTCTTTGTATTTTAAGAGCGCTATATGTGCAGTTCTATTTGGATCATACTCAATAGTTTCTACAACAGCTGGAATATCTAGTTTGTCTCTTTTAAAATCAATAATTCTATAGTGCTGTTTGTGACCACCACCTTGATGACGAACTGTAATTCGGCCATTATTATTCCTTCCACCATTTTTGGACTTAGGCTGAAGAAGAGCTTTAAAAGGCTTTCCTTTATGTAAATCAGATTTAACTGATATGACATGCCTTCTTGCTGGACTGGTAGGCTTTGCCTTAACAATAGTCATTTTTAATTAATTCCCTCAAATTGAATTTCAGAATCTTGGCTTAAGGTAACAAAAGCTTTTTTATAATTTGATCTTTTGTAGGTACCTGTTCTATTTCTTTTTGTCTTACCTTTAACTACTGAGGTTGTAACTGCTAGAACTTCTACTTTAAAAAGTTCTTCTACAGCTTGCTTAATTTCTCTTTTATTTGCATTAAGGTCTACTTTAAATACAACTTGTTTATGTGCTTCATTAACCCTAGCTGATTTCTCAGTTACTATTGGCGCTTTTATTAAGGTATAGAGTTTTTCGTTAAACATTAGATCCACTCCTCTATTAATTTAAATGCTTCTGCGGTTACCGCAACTTTATCGGCTTTTAGTAAAATTACCGGGTTAACTTCTTTAACAGTAATAACATCAACATTCGGTATGTTTCTTGCTGAAAGATAGAAATTTGAATCAAAAGCTTCTGTAATAAATAAAACTTTGCTTAATGAAAAATCACTTAAAAACTTCGTTATTTCTTTGGTTTTTGGTTTTTCTAAAACAGGTGTTTCAATTGCAACTAATTTACCCTGTCTTAGTAATTCAGAAAATATAGATCTTAAAGCGGCTCTATACATTTTTTTATTAATTTTTTTACTGTAATCTCTTGGAGTTGAAGCAAAAGTAACTCCACCACCTCTCCATAGTGGACTTCTTATTGTTCCAGCTCTAGCTCTACCAGTTCCTTTTTGATTCCATGGCTTTTTACCACCACCTCTAACTTCTGAGCGAGTTTTTTGCTTTGAAGAACCTTGTCTTGATCCAGCCATGTAACTAACAACTGCTTGATGAACTAGCGATTCGTTAAAATCTTTGCCAAAAGTAGCTTCAGAAATTGTTATGTCTGTTTTTTTAGTAGATGTTGTGAGTAAATCTATCTTCATTTTTTCTTGAGTGATGGTTTAATTTTTAGATCTGAGCCGTTGAATCCCGGAACTGCACCTTTTACATAAAGAACATTATTCTCTACATCTAATTCAACAATTTTTAAGCTTTGAACTGTAGTTGTTGCATTACCCATATGGCCTGACATTTTCTTACCTTTCCATACTCGACCAGGAGTTTGACACTGACCAATAGAGCCATGCGCTCTATGAGAAAGAGAGTTACCGTGAGTTGCATCTTGCATTGCAAAATTATGACGTTTTATAACACCAGCATACCCTTTACCTTTTGAGGTTCCTGTTATATCTACATATTGACCAGTTTCAAAAACATCAGCTGTTAGATGATTGCCTACTTGGTATCCAGCAGCATTATCAGCATTTGTTCTAAACTCAGCTAATTTACCTGGTTCAAGGTTAACTTTCTTAAAGAATTCTTTTGTTGATTTTGTTAGATTATTTGATTTTTTTATCTTAGATACAACTAGTGCGTCATATCCATCTCTATCTGAGGTTTTAATGTCTGCAACAAAATTACCACATACTGATATTACAGTAACAGGTATAGATGTTCCGTCTTCTAAGAAAAGACGTGACATTCCAGATTTTTTTCCTATTAAGCCAGTGCTCAATTTATTCTCCTTTTTACGGGGCTATTCACCCTCTATGGCCGCCTAAGCGTTAAAAATTCTACTATCCAAGACTTATTTGGACATCTACCCCTGCGGATAAATCTAATTTCATTAATGCATCAACTGTTTTATCAGTTGGCTCAACGATATCCATAAGCCTCTTGTATGTAACTATCTCGTACTGATCTCTTGCATCTTTGTCTTTATGCGGTGAAGTCAATATGGTTGTTCTTTCTTTCTTTACAGGTAATGGTATTGGTCCTCTTACTAATGCTCCTGTCTTTTTGACAGTTTCAACAATTAGTTTTGTAGATGCATCAATCAATCTGTAATCAAATGCTTTGAGCCTAATTCTTATTGATTGATTATCCATTTTTCTAATTTTTACCTTATTGTTCTTTTATTTTCACAGTCTGCTTATTGCAAAATGTGGCGTATTCTAAGCTCCTAGGAGCAACACTGTCAACATAATTAAACAGTTTTATAAATTCTATTATTAAGAGGATTTTAACCCTTCAGCAATATTGTTAGGAACTTCACCATACTTAGTGAATTCCATTGTAAATGTAGCTCTTCCTTGTGTTTGAGATCTTAAATCTGTTGCATAACCAAACATCTCTGCAAGAGGGACTTCGGAAGAAACCTCTTTACCTGAAGTTATGTCATCCATGCCTAAGATTATTCCTCTTCTTCTATTTAAATCTCCTACAACATCACCCATATGGTCTTCAGGAGTAACAACTACTACCTTCATAATTGGTTCTAATAATGCAGGTTTAGCTTTATTTGCTCCATCTTTTAAAGCCAAGGATCCGGCTATCTTAAATGCCATTTCATTTGAATCAACATCATGAAAAGACCCATCGTAAAGAGTTGCTCTTAAAGCAAGTAATGGATACCCGGCTATAACTCCATTTTGCATTTGCTCTTGAATGCCTTTATTGACAGCAGGTATATATTCTTTTGGGATAGCTCCACCAACAATTTTGTCAACAAATTCATATTCATCATCTAAACCTAGAGGCTCTAGTTTTATCCAAACATGACCATATTGACCTTTACCACCACTCTGTCTTACAAACTTGCCTTCTACTTCTACAGTTTCCTTAATAGTTTCTCTATAAGAAACTTGAGGTTTGCCTATATTTGCCTCTACTGAGAATTCCCTTCTCATTCTATCAACAAGAACATCAAGATGAAGCTCTCCCATTCCTGAAATAATTGTTTGACCTGTCTCTTCATCACTAGTGACTCTAAATGATGGATCTTCTTGCGCTAACTTACCTAAAGCCATAGACATTTTTTCCTGATCAGGCTTAGACTTTGGCTCAACAGCAACAGAAATAACTGGCTCTGGAAAATCCATTCTTTCTAAAACAATTGGCTTAGATGCATCTGAAAGAGTATCTCCAGTTGTGATATCTTTAAGACCAATACAGGCAGCAATATCACCGGCTCTAACTTCTTTAATTTCTTCTCTATTGTTCGAATGCATTTGAACCATTCTTCCAACTCTCTCTTTTTTAGATTTAGTTGTATTCATGACACCATCGCCAACAGACAGTACGCCAGAATAAACTCTTATAAAAGTTAAGGTTCCAACAAAAGGGTCTGTTGCAATTTTAAAAGCAAGTGCTGAGAAAGGTTCATCATCTGATGATTTTCTAGAATCAGATTCTTCATCTTCTTCACTGTTATTGGGAATTACACCCTCAATAGCTTTCACTTCATCTGGTGCAGGTAAAAAATCGACAATAGCATCAAGCATTGCTTGAACACCTTTATTCTTAAATGCTGATCCACATAAACCTAAAATAAGTTCGTTTGCTAGGGATCTAATTCTCAAACCTTCTTTAACTTGATCTATTGAAAGCTCACCTGACTCAAGATATGTATCCATTAACTCTTCATTTGCCTCAGCAGCAGCTTCAACCATTTCTTCTCTAAGCTGATTACATTTGACTAGAAGATCTTCTGGAACTTCTTTAGAATCAAAAGTTAAACCCTGATCGTCTTCATTCCAGTAGATTGCTCTCATATTTATTAAATCTACAACGCCTTTAAATTCTTCTTCTGCTCCAATGTTATATTGAATTGGAACAATGTTGGCCTGAAGTCTATCTTTAATTTGAGCAATTACCCTTTCAAAGTCAGCTCCAGCTCTATCCATTTTGTTAACAAAAACAATTCTTGGCACTTCATATCTATTTGCCTGTCTCCAGACAGTTTCTGATTGAGGCTCAACTCCTGATGTCGCACAAAAAACAACGACGGCACCATCTAAAACTCTTAATGATCTCTCTACTTCAATAGTAAAATCTACGTGACCTGGAGTATCAATGATATTGATTCTATGCTGTGGAAATTGTTGCTCCATTCCACTCCAAAAACATGTTGTAGCAGCAGAAGTAATGGTTATACCTCTTTCTTGCTCTTGCTCCATCCAGTCCATAACAGCAGCACCATCATGCACTTCACCAATTTTGTGTGACAAACCTGTATAAAAAAGTACTCTTTCAGTAGTCGTAGTTTTTCCTGCATCAACGTGAGCACATATACCGACATTACGATATCTATTTAAAACAATTTCTCTTGCCATAATTTATATTTGTTTAGGGATTAAAATCTAAAGTGAGAGAAAGCTTTGTTAGCTTCTGCTTGCTTATGAACGTCTTCTCTTTTCCTAACAGCATTACCTTTTTTCTGTGATGCGTCAGTTAATTCTCCAGCAAGTCTTAAGTGCATAGATTTCTCACTTCTTTTTCTTGCCGCTTCAACTATCCATCTCATAGCTAAGGCTTGTCTTCTTGATGGTCTTACTTCTATTGGAACTTGATAGTTAGCTCCACCAACTCTTCTTGATTTGACTTCAACAACTGGACTAACTTCATACAAAGCTTTTGTAAAAATCTCAAGTGGATCTTCTTTTGTAGTTTCAGTAATTCTATCAAAAGCTCCATAAACAATTTTCTCAGCTATAGATTTTTTACCATCTTTCATCAGATTGTTCATAAATTTCGCTAAGATAAGATCTTTATACTTAGGATCTGGTAATATTTTTCGTTTTTCGGGACTTCTTCTTCTAGGCATACTTATTTACTCTTTTTAGCGCCGTATTTAGAACGCCTTTGTTTTCTATTTGCAACACCAGATGTATCTAATGCTCCTCTTACTGTGTGATATCTGACCCCAGGTAAATCTTTAACTCTACCTCCTCTAATAAGAACAAGTGAATGCTCTTGCAGATTATGACCTTCTCCACCTATATATGAAGTCACTTCAAATCCACTGGTTAGTCTAACTCTACATACTTTTCTTAAAGCTGAGTTTGGTTTCTTGGGAGTAGTGGTATAGACCCTCGTACATACTCCTCTTCTTTGAGGACAAGCCTCAAGAGCAGGTACGTCAGTTTTCCTGATTTTAGGTTTTCTAGATTTTTTTACTAATTGATT
>CESU01009332.1_pt1 | contig 13390 bp, 10 predicted proteins | sample 531141 | NCBI WGS metagenome assembly CESU01 (sample SAMEA2621401, study PRJEB7988) | marine metagenome | isolation source: saline water (ENVO:00002010), including
GCACTCATATAGTTAATCTTTCCTTTTTTATATTTTTCGCTTAAAAGAGAAACATAATAAGAATCAAATTTCATAGGAATCGTTTTTTCGACCAGCATCTGCTCCTTTAAAAAAAGACGATGAATTGATTGCTGAGAAAAATGCCACAAATGTCTAGGAACGTCAAATGCTGCCCAGAATTCTTTATAATACTTTGCGTCCTCACTCTTAAAATTTGGTACTGCTATAATCAGTCTTCCGAAATCAGAAAGCATAGTGTTTAGAGTTGAAATATACTCTGATAAGTTTTCTATATGTTCTAGTACATGCCAAAGCGTTATTATTTCAAATTTTTGGTTTGAAAATTTTGATATATCTTCCTCAAGTATAATTCCTTTTTTTGCGGCAATATTTCTAGCATCATTATTTGGCTCTGTTCCAAAAACATTCCAAGAGTTATTTTCACAAACTTTTAAAAACTCTCCTGTCCCGGCACCAACGTCTAAAATGCTCTTTTCTGGCCTAGATAAGCTATTTTGTTGGCGTGAAGTTTTATTAATTAATCGTAATTTACGTTTAAGAGTAATGCTTTTTACAGCTTGGTATGCTTTGTCAAAAAAAGTTTTTTTAGAATCCGTATGAGAGATATAATCCTCACTCTTATAATAATTAAATAGGTTTTTAGGAACCGGAGTTGTTACCAACATTTTATACTCTTCGTTAAACATAACGCTATATTCCTCACCTGAAACAGTATAATCTTTACAATTCAAATACGGTTTTAAATTTTTAAAGAAGTCTGTTTGTTGTGACATATAAATTATAGTGTTCCACGGGGAACATTTGATTTTTTAAAAAACTACCGCCCCATATAAACCAATAGAACAGAAATGTCACTTGGCGAAACACCGCTTATTCTACTAGCTTGTGAAATTGTTGTTGGTTGAATCTTACTTAACTTTTCTTTCGCTTCATGAGATAAGGAGTTGACTTTGCTATAATTAAAGGATTGAGGTATAATGACGTTTTCAAGTTTATTTAACTTGTCTGCATTAGATCGTTCTTTGTCAATATATCCAGAGTATTTTAAATGAATTTCTACTTGTTCTAGAATTGTTTTATCTATACCTTCTTCCTGAAAAAAAGTTTGAAGAGCGTCTAGCTCTTGGAAATCTGTTAATGAAAGTTGTGGGCGTGAAGCAATCTTATAAAGTTTCACGGATTGGTTAATTAAAGATAACTTATTACGGGTTAAAATAGGGTTAATTTGGTGTTGAGTAACACTAGTTTGTTGTAGAAACTTGATTAATTTTTCTGTTTTTTGGATTTTTAAATTTACTTTTTTTAACCGATCCTTAGAAGCTAACCCAATTTTGAAACCAAGGGGGGTTAATCTTATATCTGCATTATCTTGTCTTAAAAGAGTACGATATTCTGCTCTTGATGTAAACATCCTGTAAGGCTCCTCTGTTCCTTTAGTTATTAAATCATCAATTAGAACTCCAATATAAGCTTCATTTCTTTTTAGTATAAAAGGGTCTTTACCTTGAACCTTATGAGCAGCGTTGACGCCAGCCATTAACCCCTGTGCAGCAGCTTCTTCATAGCCAGTTGTACCATTAATTTGACCGGCAAAGAAGAGATTATCAACAAGTTTGGTTTCTAATGAATGTTTTAACTGTGTTGGAGGGAAATAATCATATTCAATTGCATATCCATATCTAAAAAACTTCACATTTTCAAATCCTGGAATAAATCGAATTGCCTTATCTTGAATGTCTTCAGGCATGGAGGTTGAAAAGCCATTAACATAAATTTCAACTGTTGTCCAGCCCTCAGGTTCTACAAAAACTTGATGCCTGTCTTTTGTGGCGAATCTATCAATTTTGTCCTCTATAGAGGGGCAATATCTAGGGCCTGTGGATTGTATTCGGCCATTAAACATAGGAGACCTATCAAAAGCGCCCCTTAGCACATCATGTACTTTTGAATTTGTGTGGGTTAGATAACAAGATCGCTGTTTAATTAAAGGTTGAGTTTCTAAATAAGAGAATGTTTCAGTGTGTTCGTCTCCTGGCTGCTCTTCCATTTTTGAATAATCTAAAGACCGACCATCTACCCTTGGCGGAGTGCCAGTTTTCATTCTTCCTGATTCAAAACCTTTTTTTACAAGGTCTTCTGTTATACCTGTTGAAGAGCCTTCTCCAGCTCTTCCACCGCCAAAAGTTTTTTCACCAATATGAATAAGGCCGTTTAAAAAAGTGCCTGCAGTAACAATAACTGACTTGGCTTTAATATGAAGACCAAGAACTGTTTTGACTCCAACAATTTTGGACCCCTCAAAAAGCAAGCCGTTAACTGAATCTTGATAAAAGTCAAGGTTGCTTGTATTTTCTAACATGGTTCTCCAGGTTTCCGCAAACATCATTCTATCAGATTGAGCTCGTGGACTCCACATAGCAGGACCTTTTGATTTATTAAGCATTTTAAACTGAATAGCGGTTTTATCAGTAACAATTCCACTATATCCTCCTAACGCATCTATTTCACGAATAATTTGCCCTTTTGCAATTCCACCCATAGCTGGATTGCAACTCATTTGAGCAATATTTTGAAGATTCATTGTAATAAGCAACGTTGATGCGCCCATATTAGCGCTTGCGGCGGCAGCTTCACTACCTGCATGACCTCCACCAATTACTATTACATCGTATGTTGTGTTAAATAAACTCATTGTGGTTCCACGTGAAACGTTTAGTTAAAATACTCATAATTAGACCATTAACTCTTTTAAACAAGCATTTTCTTTAAGCCTCATTATCTTTTTTTCCTCAATTGTCTTGTCTTTATAACCTAAATAATGCAAAACACCATGAATCATAACCCTGTTGAGTTCATTTTCAAACGAAGCATGAAATAGTTGGGCGTTTTCTATAACTCGTTCAGTTGATATGTATATCTCTCCATTAACTTGTTTACCAAGACAATAATCAAAACTTATAATATCAGTTAAAGAATCATGCTTTAGAAACTCTTTGTTGATCTGGTTAAGAAACAAATCGTCACAAAAAACATAATTAATCTCTCCAAGCACAAACCCCTCTGAAACAACTATTTGTTCAATCCATGACGCGGTTTTGAGCTCGTCTTTAAGGTTAAAAGGTGTTTCGTAATTAAATGTGATCAAGCTTTACTTTTTTTTAAAAAATACTTTTGTACTTTCTTTTCAAAATCCTTGTGCAAAGGTAATGATTGTCTATTTAATATCTCAATTTGATTGTAAAACCGTTTTTTGAATTGTAGTTCTTTTAATTGTTTCCTTTTGGAAGGTAAGGCGCCTGTATTAGATTTTCTTTTAGTATCTTTTCCTTGCTTGAAAAAAGCGGTGTCTAGCTTTAATAATTGATATTCTAATTGCTGCATCCTTTGAATAGTTTCTAAATTAAACCCTTTTTCAAGAATATCACGCTCCAACTGCTCCATGGTTTTTAAAACTTTGTTAATTTTAGTATCACCTGAACCCGTCCGATTTAATACTTCTTCAAGTTGTTTTTTTAACTGGCTTTGTTGTTGGTAAATTTTATACAATTCTCCACTAGATTGCTCTTCAGCTTCTCCGCCACCTTTCTTGCCCCCACTTCCTTTTTTATTATTTTGAGATGCATTCTTTCTTTTTAACCCTTCTTTTAATTGTTCCGAAAGCCCTTTCTGCTTTTCAATTAATGTAGGTAAACTAAATGAGCTTCCTTTTCCTTTTTTACCCGAGGAGCCCATGTTGTTTTGCATGTCGTTTAAGAGACTGCTTAATAAATCTGCTAAATTATTAGCCGATGTCATTACGTACTGTTGGTTAGAGCCTGCTAGATCAAATTTATTTTCTGATAAATTTCCTAATGATTCATCTAGGTTAAAATGAGCGTTCGATAACTCTGTTTGGATTTTTGCTGTTAATTGAGGAACTCTCATAGACAACACAAACAAACTGTCGTCAATGTGTTCAAAATAAGTTTTTAATTCGTTTTGGTTTTTAAGTTCATTTCCAAAATCAGGATGAGCAACAGAGATCTCATTAAACTTAACAAGTAAGTCTTCTTGTTTAAATGAAAAGGTAATAAGGTTTTCTAATATCTTTCTTAAATCATCTATATTTTCATCTATAGAGTTTTGTTGAAAATCCGCTATTGTCTTTTGCATAAGCAGACTCATCTGTTGCATTTGTTTTGATGCTTTCTTTTGAAGCTTCTTTGCATCTTGTTTTTGATTATTACTTAACTTTTCCTTAGCTTTCATTAAAGACGCTTTTACCTCCTCTATTTCCTCAGACATTGTGGGTAATTCTAGGGGGCTTTTTAACTGTTTATTATCATTCGTTAAGTTTTTTAGTTCTTTAGAGATATTATCAAATTTTTCGGCAATTTTTTGCTGTTCATTTAACACCTTAGCATCTTTATTGTTAATGGTGTCTTGCCTTTTAGATAATGTTTTTAATTTATTTGCTATTTGAAGTGTTTTTTCTTCAACATAAAAACGCTTGGTTAATTCTAATATTCTCTCTAAACTTCTTTCTTGCTGTTTGTTTTTTTCGGCTAGCGCTTTCGTTTTTTTAATCAATGCTTCTTTATCAAGTTTTTCTGCTATTTTTTGAAGTTCATCCAATAATTTTTTTTCTTTATTTAGTGCTAAAAGCTCTTCTATTCGTTTTTGAAGCTGTTGCTTTTTATTCTTAAACGCTTGCTTATCTCCTTTGTTCTGCTCTAAAGACTGCTGTAGTTTTTCTGTTTGTCTTTCCATCATTTGTTGATGTTGCTTCTGCATACGAATAAACTCGTCAACTTTTTTCTTATCGCTCCAATTAAACGCTTTTTTCTTTTTAATTTCTTCTTGAATTTTTAAAAACGTTTGACTTTGTTGGGTTTGATTTTGGATGGTAGTTTCTAAATTATTAATTGTTTCTTTTTGCCCGTCTAATTGGTCTTGAGCATACTCTTCTTTTGTTTTTTGCCGATAACTATAGGTATTGCTTTTTGTTGTTTTATTTCCATTAATAGCGTCATTATCTGTGACTTGAAAAAAGAGCTCGTAATCAACTCCTTTTTTAAAATTAGTTTCTTCCGAGAATCGATAATAAAAGGTTTGAGTGGTTGCATTAGTAACCCCCAATGAAATACTGCTTTTTTGAGCGGGGAAATCCTGCGGATAATAAATAATTTCTAATAATTTAATTCCATAATCATCAGAAATCTGACCTGCAAACTGAGCGTTTTCATCACTCACGCTATCAATATTGGATTGGGTAATTATGGACGGATACTCGTCTTTAACAACCTTTAAACGATACAAAATCTTTTCAAAATCCTGCAATTCCTTATTTGAAGCACTTATTTGATAATCGAAATTATTAACCGCCACCTTTTTATACTTGAATTTGTTTTTTGAGATTCTTGTAAAATAATCTCGTTGTTTATTTTCTGTAAAAGCAACGCTATCTGATTCATATGTATTAACATTCCATTTTATTTTTGTACCAACAGGGACAATAAGATTTCCTGTGTTTATAATCTTTTCGTCCTTTTTTTTCGTGTAGGTCGGATAATCTAGATCAATATCTAAGTTTTGAATTAAGGGTGTTTTTATAAGATTTAAAGCATATGTTTTTGAAAAAATATTTTCTGAATAACACTGAAAGAAAAGAGGTGTTGTTACGTTTGTAAACGTGAAAGAAAACACACCTTTTGTGGTTTCCTGCATAAAATAGGTTTCTTCTCCATAAATAATTTTAACTTCTTTAGGAATAAACCCTCCTTTAGTAGAAATAGAAACAGTATGTGAGCTTCCCTCAATTACAGTCAAATTTTTTGTTTCCATATGAAATGAAAATAGGGCCGGAGGAGTATATACGATTTTTGGGTTGGCAACTCGTTGTAAACTATTATACAGGTCCGTATCAATTCCGGTTAAAAAGAATATAAACCAGAGCAGTATTGGAAATAGTAAATACTTTAAATAAATAAAATTTTCCTTAAAATTTATTGCATTAGAGAACTTGATAGGTTGAAGATCTATTGATTTTTGTTGAATACTAGCAAGAATAAGATCTGATTCTTTTTGTTCGTTTTTTAATTGTAATATATTTAATAATTTATCTTGGACCTCAGGAAAATAGGCGCCAATAATCTTTGAAGATTCTATCTCATTGATGCCTTTTTTTAACTTTATTAAATGGGTGATTGGAATAATGATAAATTTAAAAAAAAGAAAAAACTCAATCGCTATAAATATCGATAGTAAAAGAATTCTATAGTTTGGTTTTAACCATAAAAAATACTCTATACACAACGTTAAGATAAGGTATAAAACACCAAATAAACTAAACAAAATACCCCCTTTAATAAGTTCATTTGTATAGTACTTTTTATAGAAAAAAGATAGTTTTTGTTCAATGTTTAAAAAAGCGTTCATCAATACATAAAAATAAGATAATAAAAAGAGCTGTAGAAGTATTTTATGTTAAAGATTTTTTTAACCCAAGTCTAAAACATTTTGCTTTTTTTATCTAATATTAGTAAGGTATATTTGTGCTTTAAATATATATGTTAATGAAGTCTAATATTCGTGTTCGTTTTGCCCCAAGTCCAACAGGCCCTCTCCATATTGGTGGGCTAAGAACCGCTCTATATAATTATTTATTTGCGAAAAGAAACAATGGTGTTTTTATTTTAAGAATAGAAGATACTGACCAATCTAGATATGTTAGCAATGCTGAAGAATATATAACCAATGCCTTAGACTGGTGTAATATTCCTTTTGACGAAGGTCCTGGTAAAAATGAAAAGTTTGGACCCTACAGACAATCTGAAAGAAAAGAATTATACAAACAATATGTAGATATTTTAATTGAAAAAGAGAAAGCATATTATGCTTTTGACACCTCTGAAGAATTAAACACTCACAGAAAACAACACGAAGCTGCTGGTAAAACTTTTATTTATAACTGGCACAATAGGGAGAAGGGTAGATTAAAAAACTCTTTGGTTTTAACAAAAGAAGAAACTAAAAAAAAGATAGAAGAGGGTAGTAATTATGTAATTCGTTTCAAATCCCCTCAAGATGAAACATTAGTGTTAAATGATGAAATTAGAGGCGTTATTACTATAGACTCAAATACGCTTGACGATAAGGTTCTTTTTAAATCAGATGGGATGCCAACGTACCATTTGGCAAATATTGTGGATGATCACCTTATGAAAATTAGTCATGTAATTCGTGGTGAAGAATGGTTACCATCAATGCCATTACATGTTTTGTTATATAATGCTTTTGGCTGGGAAACACCAAGTTTTGCCCATCTTCCACTTATATTAAAACCTGAAGGTAAAGGAAAACTTAGTAAAAGAGATGGAGATAAATTAGGCTTTCCTGTGTTTCCTCTAGAATATACAAACGAAGAAACAGGTGAAGTTTCTACTGGTTACAGAGAAAGTGGTTATTTTCCTGATGCTTTGATAAACATGCTTTCATTATTAGGATGGAATCCCGGAACAGAACAAGAGCTTTTTACTCTAGAGGGCTTAATTTCTTCTTTCGATCTTTCAAGAGTAAGTAAGTCAGGTGCAAAATTTAGCCTAGATAAAACAAAATGGTTTAATCAACAATATCTCCAAAAAAAGACGGATGAACAATTGGCGGAATTATACCTAACCGTGCTAAAAACCAAAAACATACAACGTTTACCATCAATAGATTACATAAAAAGTGTAGTTTCGTTAATAAAAGAAAGAGCTGTGTTTGTAAAAGATTTTTGGGGGTTAAGTAGTTATTTCTTTGAACGCCCTGAAGAGTATAACGAAAAAGCAGTGAAAAAGCAATGGAAAGAGGGTACTAGCGCCTTAATAAATGAATTAATAATAATCCTTAAGTCAATAGATGATTTCTCCTCAGAAGCTGTTGAAAAGAGAACAAAAAACTGGATTTCTTCAAAAGAAATTGGGTTCGGTAAAGTTATGCAACCTCTTAGGTTGGCTATTGTTGGTGAAATGAAAGGACCTCATTTATTTGATATCATTCATATGATTGGTAAAGAGGAGGCTATTTTACGCATGAAAACAATTATAAAAAAACTATCATGATCAAAAAAACACTTTTAATTGTAGTTCTATTATTTTCAATCACTGCTGAAGCTCAATACGGGTCTCGTTACGGGTCTCAATACAACAGAAGGCAAAGCATGCAGCCAAGACAACCAAGGGCTGCGCAACAGTCAAGAGTTCCTGAAATTGATGTTGAAAAAGCTGTTGGTTTAGTTTTTTACAATACAGAAAAAGTGAGTAAAAAAATAGGCGTAAAAAAATCATCTGACGCGTTTATAAAAATAACTTCTATTTTTAATTTATTTAACAAGGAATTAAAGCAAATTAAAAGAATCAATACGTTTTTATTTTCTGAGGGAAAATCTAAAATGGAGGCTGCTCAAAAAGAAACGATTAAAAGTAGAGATTACAGCGCGCTTCAAAAAGCGAATAAAGAAGTTACAGAGTCTTTCAAACCTATTATAAAGGTTATTGAGGATAAAGAGAAAAAATTAGATCTTGATTTAAAAGAATTCTTATCAGAAAAACAACAAAAAAAGTGGGTAAAGTATAAGGAAAACCTTAAGAGAAAGTAAACTGTTGTAACATTTTACAGGTTTTTACGTCATATTATTACAAACTAAACTCAGTGTTTATTTATTTTATTAACTATTAAAAAAAAATTATGAACTTATTTCTACCAATTGTTTTAGGATTAATTTTTATTCTAATTTATGGAGCTTTCTTTATTGTAAAACAACAAACTGCTGCTATTATTGAGACTTTTGGTCGCTTTAGTAGTGTTAAACAGTCTGGTTTACAAGTAAAAATTCCTATTGTTCAAAGAATTTCAGGAAGATTAAGTTTAAAAATTCAACAACTTGATGTTATTATTGAAACAAAAACACTTGATAATGTTTTTGTGAAACTTAAAGTTTCTGTTCAATTTAAGGTGATTAAAGATAAAGTAAGTGATGCTTTCTATAAGTTAGATTATCCTCATGATCAAATAACATCTTACGTTTTTGATGTGGTTAGAGCTGAAGTTCCTAAAATGAAATTAGACGATGTATTTGTAAAAAAAGACGACGTAGCTATTGCTGTAAAGGCAGAGCTAAATGATGCAATGGTTGAGTACGGATACGATATTATAAAAACACTAGTAACAGATATAGACCCTGATGCACAAGTTAAAGCGGCTATGAATAGAATTAATGCTGCAGACAGAGAAAAAACAGCAGCACAATATGAAGGAGATGCTGCTCGTATTTTAATTGTTGAAAAAGCAAAGGCAGAAGCAGAAAGTAAAAGACTTCAAGGGCAAGGTATAGCAGACCAGAGAAGAGAGATCGCTAGAGGGTTAGAAGAGTCTGTTGAGGTACTAAATAAAGTAGGAATCAACTCACAAGAAGCCTCAGCTTTAATTGTAGTAACACAACATTATGATACGCTTCAATCTATTGGTCAAGAAACTAATAGTAACTTAATACTTCTACCCAACTCTCCTCAAGCGGGAAGTCAAATGTTAAATGATATGGTTGCTAGTTTTACAGCGAGTAATCAAATTGGTGAAGCAATGAAAAACAATAAGAAAAAATTAGATAAATAAATGATATTATCTACAACAAACAATGTTGATGGTAAACCTGTAAAAGACTATTTAGGAATTGTTACTGGTGAAACAATTATAGGTGCTAATATTGTTAAAGATGTGTTTGCAAGTATAAGAGATATTGTTGGAGGGCGATCAAGTTCTTATGAAAAAGTTCTTAGAGAGGCAAAAAACACTGCTTTAAAAGAGATGACAGAAAATGCCGAGAAGTTAAATGCAGATGCTGTTATAGGTATTGATTTAGATTACGAAACTGTTGGTAATAGAGGAGGAATGTTAATGGTAACTGCTTCTGGAACTGCAGTAAAGCTATAAAAAAAACCTAAGTTATTTACTTAGGTTTTTTTTATATTTTATTTCTTTTCTTCTATTTTTTCTTCGTTCTTTTTATCGTCCTTTGAAGCTTTCTTAAACTCTTTAATACCGCCACCAATACCTTTCATTAATTCAGGTATTTTTTTTCCTCCAAATAAAAGTAATAATGCCCCAACAATAAGAGCCATAGAAAGAGGGCTTGGCATTCCTAATAAAAAAATATTTAAAGTCATTTATTTAAATTTTGATATACAAATATACAAAAACGTTTCAATGAATTAATTCATTTGTTTTATAATTCCTCCTGCCATCTTTTTATTTTTGATAACTTCTGGCTTTCCTTTATATAGAATTGAGCCACCGAAGCTAACTTTCGCGAATAAGGTTTCACCTGCATAGACCTCTGCTTTTGAACCTGTTCCCGCTTTTACTGTACTACTGTTTGAAGTAAAAAGATTGTATCCATGATATACCCCATATAAATCAAGTTCAATATCTTGATTTTTTGATGTACCTGTAAGATCTATAACACCACCCGTTACTGATTTAACTTTTAAGTGTTTTGTTTTAATATCTAACTTTATAGAGGCTCCTTCTTGAGCCTTTACCTCTAAATGTGTTTGATTAATTGCTTTTCCTATTATTTTTGAACCCTCATTTCCATCTATAGTTTGAATGTCTTTATTGTAAAACAACTTAACATTAACTTTATCGCCCGCTAGTAACTCAGGAAAACGCAAACTAATTCTTAAGATACCCTCTGTATTCTTAATTTTAATTTTATCTGCTTTGTCTCCTGAAATTTCTAATTTACTTTCATTAGATTGAAGTAATTCAAGGCGTATTCCATTGTAAACTTTAATTTTATAAAAATCTTCTATTTTTTTTGTGATGATTTTTTGAGAAAACGAAGAAATGCTCGTAATTAAAAGAAATGTAATTATACTATTTTTCATTTTTTAGCTACAAGATATAAATTATTACAATTTTTAAAAATTTTACTTAATTAAATAACTAAAAAAAAATAATTCTATTGCTCTATAAGAGTAAAATCTAAATGTTTTCTTTCTAAATCTGTATGTTTAACTTTTACCGTAACAAAATCTCCTAACTGATAGACGTGCTTAGTAGATTGACCAATAATAGCAAATTGTTTTTCATCGAAAATATAATAATCACTTTTTATATCTCTTATTCTTACCATACCTTCACATTTATTTGAAGTAATTTCAACATAAATTCCCCATTCTGTAACACCTGATATAACTCCAGAAAATTCTTCATCTTTATGATCTTGCATATATTTTACTTGCATATACTTTATAGACTGTCTTTCAGCTTTAGATGCTAATTCCTCTTGTTTAGATGAGTGTTTACATTTAGTTTCATAATCATCTTGATTTGGAGATTTCCCTCCCTCTAAATAATACTGTAATAAACGATGTGTCATAACATCTGGATAACGACGAATTGGAGATGTAAAATGAGAATAATAATCAAAAGCTAATCCATAATGACCAATATTATTGGTTGTATAAACAGCTTTACTCATTGTTCTAATTGCTAAGGTTTCTATCATATTAGACTCTGGCTTACCATGAACATCATTTAATAATTTATTTAAACTTTCTGTTGTACTCTCTCTAGTAAGTGTGTTCATCTTATAACCAAAATTATAAACTATATTTTGTAAAGCTGCTAGTTTTTCTATGTCTGGCTCATCATGAACTCTATATATAAAAGTTTTATTGGTTGGTTTACTTTTTTCTTTACCTATAAATTCAGCAACTTTTCTATTTGCTAATAGCATAAACTCTTCTATTAACTTATTAGCGTCTTTTGATTCTTTAAAAAATACACCTATTGGATTTGCATTCTCATCTAAATTAAACTTAACCTCAACTCTATCAAAAGATATTGCCCCTTCTTTCATCCTTTTCTTTCTAAGAATTTTTGCTAATGCATTCAACTTTAATGTAGCTTCAACTATAGTATCAGGAACATAATAAGATTCATTTGTTATAGAAGTATTGTCAGGTATAAAATTTTTCTCTGTTTCTATAATAACCTGTGCTTCTTCATAAGCAAATCGTTTATCAGAGTAAGTAACCGTTCTTCCAAACCATTCATTTAAAATCTGAGCATTTTCATTAATCTCAAAAACAGCTGAAAAAGTTAGTTTTTCTTCATTAGGTCTCAAAGAACATGCACCATTAGATAAGATTTCAGGTAACATAGGAACAACTCTATCTACTAAATATACAGATGTTGCTCTATTATATGCTTCTTTATCTAAAATAGTATTTGGTTGAACATAATGAGAAACATCAGCAATATGAATACCTATTTCATAATTTCCGTTTTCTAACTTCGTGAAAGATAAAGCATCATCAAAATCTTTAGCATCTTTAGGATCAATTGTAAAGGTTAAATCCGCCCGCATATCTCTTCTTTTAGAAATCTCTTCTTTTGTAATTTCTAATGACAAACTACCTGCATCTTTTTCAACTTCTTGATCAAATTTATAAGGTAAACCATATTCTAATAAAATAGAATGTATTTCAGTATTATGATCTCCTGGCTTACCTAAAACTTGTGTTATTTTACCAAAAGGATTTTTTGAGTTTTCTGGCCAATCGGTAATATTTACTTGAACTTTATCTCCGTGTTCAGCACCATTTACTCTTGCTTTAGAAATAAAAATATCTGCATACATTTTTTGATTATCACATAATACAAAACCAAAGTTTTTACTCATTTGAAGTACACCTACAAAAGTAGTTTTATCTCTTTCTATAATTTCTATGATGTCTGCCTCTAGTTTATTGCTACGATTTCTTTTATATACATAAGCTTTTACTGTATCATTCTGTAAGCCTTTTCCTAAATTATTAGAAGGAATAAAGATATCTTTTTCAAAATCATCTGATATAAAATATCCATTACCATTTGAAGTAATATCTAAAGTACCAATGTGATATTTTTTATCGATAATAATTTGATATTTTCCTCTATCAACTTCCTTTATTTTTTTTGTTTCTTTTAATTCTGCTAACTTTTTAAGTATTTGGGTTTTCCCATCTGAATTTGTGATGCCTAATTTGCTAGCAATTTGTTTATAATTATAATGTTTAGAGTTATCATTATTAAAGATTTTAAAAATATCTCTTGTTAAATTTTTAATAACATTACCTTTCTTCTTGTAGATTTTTTTCTTTCTACTCATACTACTTTCTTTATTTTATTATATTTAGTAAAATACTTAATTTTTATCATTTTAATAGTTAACTAATTTAATTTTTATGTATAATTTAAATCATCCTATTGAAATACATAAATGGTTTTTAATTGTGAACCCTTTCGCTGGAAATAAGAATTTTAAAAAATCATGGACTAAAATTAAATATTTACTAAAATT
>CESU01018876.1_pt1 | contig 13352 bp, 14 predicted proteins | sample 531141 | NCBI WGS metagenome assembly CESU01 (sample SAMEA2621401, study PRJEB7988) | marine metagenome | isolation source: saline water (ENVO:00002010), including
AATTGTTTACTTTCCAAATTACACGCGGTCAAACTTAGGGCCGTATCTCTGTAAGGACTACTCAGTATGAATCGTTTAACATTAACCGTAGCGACGGTACTGTCATTGGCATTTACGACATTGACTGCACAGGATTATAATAAGGGTTTAACTGCTTATAAGGCTGGTGATTATGAATCAGCATTTCAAGAGTGGAAGCCATTAGCTGAACAGGGTAATTCTTCTGCTCAATACAAGCTGGGTGTTATGTACAAGAGTGGAAAAGGTGTTCCCCTAGACTATATAACAGCCGTTAGATGGTACCATTTAGCTGCTGTGCAGGGAAACGCTTTCGCCCAATCCAATCTAGGTTTTATGTACAGGTTTGGAAAAGGCGTTCCACAAAATTTCGCGCAAGCATATATGTGGTATGAGCTTGCAGACACTAATGGCCATAAAGATGCAAAAAAATGGTTGCACAATGTATCGCGAGAAATGATCTCTACTGATATTGAGAAGGCTCAGGCAATGGCTAGTGAATGTTTGACTATGAGCTATAATAACTGTGGCTGGTAGTAGATTAATGTTATTCCTCAACACCACCTAATAAACTCTCAATACTGGACGTGTCTTACCTAAAAAAGGTAAAACTGATGAAGCTACAGGCAATGATCCTACTACAATTATGTGAAACAATATTACTTCAATAAGTTAGAGCTAGGTTGCAATGTTGACTTCAGCGCCCGAGTGCCCAAATAGTATCATTTGATAAGAGGCTTGGCTTGCTGTGGTAGTGAAGCGCATTCAAGATACTTCAGTCCATATGCTTTCTTTAGGTCATGGAAATTAAGATGAACATAGTTGAGATAAGCTTTGTTATACTCTCCGGCTCAACTGGAATATTCTTTCTCTTTTCAGGTGAATATTCAATCAATGCATCATTAGCTTCCTTATTTCAGCTGGTAAAACTGACAGCTTATGTTTAGTTTACTAGAACTTACGTGCAGTCGTTGATGTATCTAATGTTTATTTTTTTGGGATTTTTAGAAGTGTGCGTTTTTAAACAGCTTTTGAATGAATGTTAGTTGGGCATTGTTTCTCATCCCGTTACGCTTTTCTAAAATACTGAAAAATGAAGCCTGATTGTATTTGATACGAAAACATCGGATGCCATCAAACAAACTCCAAAAGGATTTATAATGAGAGTTCTAATGATGCTAGACTTTTTGAAGAAGAAGAACGAGAAGCAAGACAACAGCTAAATCTGACTTTGGTCATCATTTTCTGACTTTAGGTTGGTTAGTGGTTGTATTTTTTGACGTTTGTCACTCCTGGTCGTCGAAAATTTAGAAAGATATTTATTATGACTAAGACTACGGACTTTACATTTATTCCTGTGCTTTTTGACAAGGCACACCGCAAGACTTCAGATGCGTTCGATGACGTCTACATTTATGAGAACCTTGACCGTGGGAACATCGAGAGGTTTCTGACCAACAAAGGTCGTGAAATCTATTTTTCTGGTGTTCAGGGGACCGAGGCTGACAACTACCTGTTTCTGCGTGATGACGAGGCGGAAGAACTGCTTGAAGCCCGACGCTATCATAAGCCTGTAAGGTTTGCCGACATCGCCAAGACACTTGTGGATGATGAGGGAGTCGACCGATACGAAACCGGAGGCGTTATTCACGCAAGCAAATGTGTTCAGTCTGTCATCGGTCGCAAGGCTTTTACAAAAGGCACAGCCACCATTGGTCCAGAGAGTTATGCTGCTGACGACGGGATGCCCTTTGACGTGGCCGCGGTAGACAAACACGTTATCATGGCAGGAACTCTAGATGAGAATTTGCAGGAGAAATGGGCTAAAAATAACTACTATCAGGGTTATACCAAGGGTGATGAAGACGATGACCCTTACATACTTCTCTTTTTTGCACCACCCCATGTGTCTGTTTATCTGTTTGCAGCACTTATTGAGAACTTCGACGCTGGCATGGTTAATGTATTCAGCGCAGAAGACACCAAAGCATTTTTTAAGGCGCGGTAAGTTCTGGCTGATACGAAAACAATGATGGCAGACCTCTTGAAAAAGAAAAAAGAGAAGCAGCACAGTAGCGACTACCAAAAGCGACAGAGCGTTAAGAGTATGCGCCCAAAAGTAAATAAAAATGGCTCCATCGGTAGGGATTGTTAACTTACATAAAGTATCCGGCATTAATTATTTATACATTATTTTTATTTTTGGTTTTGTATAAATATTACATAGATCTTTGAGGATCTTCATTCACCTTTCTTTTGTCTCTTTTTCCACAAGACATCTACCATCATCATAACTCTCATTATAAACCCTTTAGGGGTCTGTTTGACGAACTCTGGATTCTTTGTATTAAGCATGTAAAATAATCCAATTTACTATTATTAAACCGATATTAACTTTAAGTTAGCCTATGATTGGGTGATATTAAAAGTAGATTCTTATGTGGTAAATCTAGGTCAGTAATGGGCCAACTTAATTTGTACTCTATTAACCCTGAGGGCACTATTACTTTACCATAGAGGCCCGTATGGCTTGGTTGGGTGAGGTTGTTATGTACTGATAAATAAGAGGTTTAGGCCTTGTGTGGGGTTTGTATTAGCCCATATGGGCTAGGCTTAAATACTACTCAAGTACCTATAGTCTGATGCCTTGCTCATTCCTAACTGCTCCATCACTTGCAGACGACCAACACCAGCTGTGGCTCGTGCCTTAACTTTTTTGGTCTGTTGCGTGGTTGTGTGGGCACAACCCTTGTATGGCACCTTAGTATTAGCTTTAGGCCGCTTGATACCTTTGACTTGACGTTCCATCATCACTTCATGCTCTAACTAAGCGATTGAGACCATCATATTGACGATCAGCTTACCAGTAGCTGTATAAATATTTTTACTGTCTAACTCCAAGATAACTGGCTTAGTGCCTTTAGCTTCTATAAGTTGAAGTAATTCACCCGCAAGCCAAACGATTGTTTCATAGGCAGTAGAGCCGTGTGGGGATCTAGGGGAGGTAGAGTACCTGAGCCTGATCTATTGAGACACTGAAAGCTCGTTCTCAATAGCTTTGGTTAGCTTAGTTGCCATCGGTTTAGTGAGTGAACCCCACGTACCTACAACCTTACCGTTACTCCCAATAAGGATCTTGTTAAAGTTCCACTTAGGAGCAAAGCCACTGTGTGCTTTAACATCCTTAAAGAATTGGTGTGCTTCTTGCCCTCTAACTGACATTGTTTCGCTCATGGGCATATTAATACCATAGTTTATTTCGCAAAAGTTTTTAACCTCAGCATTACTATCTAACTCTTGATTGAAGTCGTCGGATGGTACTGCGACCATGCCAAAGCCTTCACCATGATACTTGTCGTATAGCTCTTGCAGTCCTGCATATTGCTTGGTGAACCCGCAGCGAGACGCTGTATTGATGACAAGATAAGGCTTTCCTTTCCACTGCTCAGTGTCAATTGTACCACCCTCTATCGATGCAAATTTATGAAAACCAATCTTTTCAGCCCCAACTAGTGAGGGTAACAATAAGGAAGTAAGCAGTGCAAAGCTCAAAGTGGCACCCTTCATAAACAAAATAATCAAATTTTTCATATTTATAATACACTCCAACTTGCTAAATGGATTTGTTCACTAACGCCTAATCATCCATCAGTGTAAAATCGTAAGTCAATAGCTGTTTGACTTGACTATAAGTCCACCGATTTGTTCTTTGGCTACTTTGCTCGCCACGACAAGCGATAGCACCCAACCGCTTGTCACGGCTGTGGCGATGCCCAACCAGACGCCCCAGACACTAAAATCCAGCATGCCGATAAACACCCAGATAAAGAATGCAACGCCAAAACCTTGGCGGTAGATGCTGATCCATAGCGTCCAGATTGGCTTCTTAAGCGCTTGTAAAAGAGAGTTAATCGAAAACAACATCATGTAGATCGGGAACAAGAATGCGTCGACGCGTAGGTAGCTTGATCCGATGCGGATGACTTCTGGATCGTCTGAAAAAAGCGATATCGCCCAGCCACCGGCGAACAGCAGAACGGGTGTGGCCACCACTGTCATCGCGAACCCTGTCATCCAACAAAACCGCAATGCCGCGCGCACACGGTCAAAGTTTTTAGCACCAAAATTTTGTCCAGTGATTGGCAACAGCGCGCCTGTCATGCCCAATACAGGCAGCAGCAAAATCTGTTCGATCCGCAAAGCGACGCCGTAGGCCGCAACTGCTGCACCGCCAAATTCCTTGAGCGCGAATTGCACGACGAACCCTGACACGAACATGACCATCATCGCCGATGATGCGGGGATCAGTTGTGCGGTGATCTGTGCAAAGATATCGTGGATAGGGCGGAATGAGGCCCGGGTCACAGATTGCATCGCGTCAAGCTTTAGGATGCGCGAAATGATGAACACCATCACACCCGTTTGACTGACGATTGTCGCAAGCGCGATCCCGTTAAAGCCCATACCGGCCCAGACGCCACCAATGCCGAACATAAGCAGCGGGTTCAGGCCAATATTGACGAAAAACGCCACCATAAGGGCACGTTGCATGCTGCGGCTGTCACCGTGTGCTTGCAAGATGCCATTGCCGCCGTAAGCCAGAAAGAAACCGGGCAGGGCAAAGATCAACCAGCGGAAATACCCCAAAGCTGCGTTACGGTATACGCCCGGTTCAGATACCAGCGTGATCAACATCGGCCCAAGAAACCAACCGACGATCATCAAAACAACCGTGGCGATCACACCGTATGTCAGGCCTTGTGCGATGAAGGTTTGTGTTTGCGCCGCGTTCTTGCTGCCCTTGGCGTTACTGACCAGTGCACTGAGCGCGGAACTTAGGCCAAAGCCAACGGCCATCAGGATAAAGAATGCTTGGAACCCAATGGCCAGACCCGCCTGCGCATCGGTCGACAGCCGCCCCGCCCAATAGACGTCAACGATGTTGTACAGCGTGGCAAACAGCATCCCAAACGCGGCAGGGATCGCAAGTGCACGAAAGTGACTGGCCATAGAGCCGGTTGTCAGGTCGTCTTTTTGCATTAGGTTTCGCTCGCTTTCAGGCGCCGTTCCAGCCAGCGCACGCCAGCGGACACGATGAGAATTAACACCAGATACTCTAGTACTAGAACTGTATAAATTTCTAATGGTCTGTATTCAGATACTACTAATTCGTTGGCTTTACGGGTCAGTTCTTGGAGGCCGATGATCGACACAAGCGATGACATCTTCATCATATATACCAGTTGATTGCCGAGTGCGGGTAAGATGCGCCTAATCGCTTGGGGCAAGATGACGTACCGCATCGTGTCGCGGTAATTAAGCGATATGGATTGAGCCGCCTCGTATTGACCACGTGCAATAGATTGGATACCTGCACGGAAAATTTCGGCCTGAAATGCGCTATCGCTCAGTGCGAGCGCCAGCACACCTGCCCAGAACACATTGAGAGTGATGCCGGATAGCGCAGGAAGGCCATAGTAAACCCAAAGTATTAGAACAAGAATAGGTACCGCACGCACAATTTCAACATAGGTCCTGTTGAACATTCGCCAGCCTCGTTTTTTTGATAGCCCAGGAAGGGCAACAAGAAGACCGACGACCACGGATATAAGAATTGCGGTTAGCGACATAATAATGGTGTAGTACGCACCGCTAGCCATAAATTTTAGATTTATCCACCCATTTTTCGTCGTTGGGTCGACTACGTACCACCCCCAATTGCTCGAACAACCGGATAATAGCAAGAGCGCAGTGGTGAGGATCAGGAAACGTTTCATGTTAAGCCCCTAGTGGTTCAGGATTTGTTTAATGAACGCGGCAAATCGTCTGGACTTGGGTGCGGTGAACACATCTTCGGGTGCGCCAATCTCGACGATCTCGCCTTTGTCCATGAACACCATGCGATCAGCAACACGGCGGGCAAAGCCCATCTCGTGGGTAACAACGATCATAGTTATACCCGTGGATGCAAGTTCGGTCATCACGTCCAACACCTCAGTGATCATTTCGGGGTCAAGCGCTGACGTTGGCTCATCGAACAGCAAGATACGTGGCTCCATACACAATGACCGTGCAATCGCGACGCGCTGTTGTTGCCCACCGGATAATTGGCGTGGAAATTTATTGGCCTGATCAGGGATCTGCACGCGTTCAAGATGCGACATCGCGCGTGCGCGTGCCTCAGCGTCTGACAGGCCGAGAACACGGCGCGGACCAAGGCACAGGTTATCCATTACAGTCAGGTGGGGGAACAGGTTGAACTGCTGGAATACCATACCAACCGTACCGCAAATTTTGTCTAGATCCGCGGGAGCGTCAGTCAACGCAGTCCCGTCGACGATGATTTCACCAAATTCATGCGCCTCAAGGCGGTTGATGCAGCGGATCAATGTGGACTTTCCGGACCCAGATGGGCCGCAGACAACAACGCGTTCGCCAGCGATTACGTTTAGTGATACGTCTTTTAGTGCCTGAAATTCGCCAAAAAATTTGGACACGTTACGCATTGAAATGATGGACATGGGCGAGGCGCCTTTGATTTGTTAATCAGATTGGAGATATAAAACGAATTTCACTTTTCTCAAGCTGTTTGTATTTCCAAATTGGCAAACCATCCTATATCTAAAGGATAACTAGGAAGGGAAAACCATGAAATTCTTTAAAATTGCCGCCACTGCGGTCATCTTGGCCACAAGTGCCGCACATGTATCTGCGCAATCTGCGCTCTCCGAAATTCTGTCCAATGGCGTCTTAAAAGTTGGTACAACAGGCGACTGGAATCCTATGACTATGCGCGATGTGGCCACAAACTCTTATAAAGGTTACGATATTGATGTGATGGCTGCGCTTGCCTCTGATCTGGGCGTCGAAGTTGAATTTGTTCCAACAGACTGGAAAACACTGGTTGCTGGCGTGACATCTGGTCAGTACCATATCACTGGTTCTGCGTCTGTATCACCAGCACGTGCGAAGGCCGCTGGCTATTCCAACAGCTATTTTGCGCTGGTGACTGTGCCACTGACATTGATCAAAAATGCTGACCGTTTCAACAGTTGGGACGCCTTGAACATAGAGGGAGTGTCTGTTGCCGCAACTTTAGGCACCACCCAAGAAGCACAAGTAAAGCAGTATTTCCCTAACGCAACACATCGCATCGTAGAGGCCCCTGCACGTGACTTTCAAGAAGTGCTATCAGGTCGCGCAGACGCATCCATCACGTCAAACATTGAAGCAGCCACATTGGTTGCACAATATGACAACCTTATGATTGTACCCGTCGACGGTGGTCGTTCACCAACGCCAGTTGCCATGCTGTTGCCACAGGCGGATCAGGTATGGATCAACTATGTGAATACATGGATTGGCCTAAAACAAGAGCAAGGGTTCTTTGCAGGACTGGGCGATAAATGGGGTTTGAACGCCAACTAAGCTATTAACCAGAATAATAAATGGGCCATCCGTACTCGGTTGGCCTTTTTTATTTTTGCAAAAGGTGTCCCATGCTGAGAATTTATTCGGTGCCCGTTGCTGTTTATTGCGCCAAGCTGCGCATCTTGCTGCGCTACAAATCCATTGCGTTTGAACAACTGCAGCCGCCCGGTGGATATGGATCAAATAAATACCGTGCGATTGTGCCATCTGGAAATTTACCTGCTATGATTCATGACGGGTTTATGCTGTCAGATAGCGAGGCGATTGCAGAATACCTTGATGAGGCATTCCCAGATGTACCGATGCTCCCTGACACGATCAAACTACGCGCTAAAGCCCGAGAGTTCAGCCGGTCCCACGACACCCGATTAGAACCAGCCGTGCGCGCAATTTATCCGCAAGTTGCTTTTGCTACCCGCGATGCTAATGCAGTTAAAGCTGGTGGAGCATTGATAACCAAACACCTGAATTCACTGGGGCTGCTACTTTCGATGAACTCGTTTGATACAGATCGACTTTGGTTGTGTGACTGTGGCTTTGCTGTGACATTCGCTTGGATCACAGCGTTTGAGGATACGCTGGGCTTGTCGGTTGAGTGGCCACAGAATGTTCGTGACTATGCCACTCGTCTTCAACGGTTTCAGGTCGTGGCTGATGAATTGGCCGATTACAAACCCGCAATGGATGCCTATCTTGAAAAGGCCAAATCACCGCAGGCTTAAACCTGAGACTAAGTAGCCAAATCACGATGATCTGGAACGTCTGTTGATCAGATTAAACGATTTCATGCACGGTTTTTATAGCTTTTAAAAAAAGATGGCGAAGAGCCTGATCTCAAGAATGTATTCGATATTGGATTTATGTTTTACTAATCTGCCAACCCAATCCGTTCGATATAATTAAGGGTTCCCTTCTGAGCCTCATATAGACGTTTATACAGTCTGTTTGATCAGACCTATACCTTCCCCCGATTAGCTAAGAAGTTTAATGCTTGTGAGGGACTTGCATTGGCGCTGATGAGGTGGTTTTGGGTATAGCTTAGTATGCAGAAGTGGAGGGGTTGATACGAAAGTATTCTCTTATCTTTGATGGGGGTATGGGGGTGGCTAACAGGTACTAACTTCATTAGTTGATGTGGGAAGCATGGACAGTACAAATAAGAGGAGCTATTGTAAATGAAACTAATACCGACAGCCCTGACTGTAGCGGCAATCATGTTTGCCAACGCTGCATTTTCTGCTGATCCTGCTGATTTACAGAAACTTAAGGATACTGGTGCTTGCGTAAAGTGTAATCTGAGTGGTGCTGACCTGAGTGGGGCTGGCCTGAGTGGTGCGAATCTGATGTTCGCTAACCTGGAGCTTGCTAATCTACGCAACACTAATCTGACGGGTGCTTTTCTCAGGGGTGCTAATCTGGAGGGTGCTAATCTGGCTTCTGCTGATCTGACCGGTGCTTTTATGAGGGGTACCTACATGGTTGAGGTTCTCTTCTGCAATACGATCATGCCAGACGGTTCAGTGATCTACAGTGGCTGCTAACTAAAGCTGATTGGTACAAATAGTGAAAGCAGACGAACCAGTTGCTGATCTTGAACAATACCGGGTCCTCAGAACTAGCTCAGACAGCCCGTAAGATCTTCTTAGGTATTTTTTGAAGGTGATCTAGCCTTATCATACGAGAGTAACATTTAATTGGGGGGTCAGCTATTTCGGGGCTGGCCTTTTTTTTGATTTCATAATCAAAAGTTATAGATAGCTTAGAAAGATTACTCCAAAGAAATTCATAGTTATGAACACACTAAAAATGAGGCTAAATATTGTACTCATGTAGGCTGTAAAGATCTAAAATAATATACAATATATGGTCAAAAGAGGTATTTTATTTTTTTGTATCAAGTAAATGACTCCGGCGGTGCAGGGAATGCCAAAGGATAACGCACTGTTTGCAAATAGACCACAGCTATGCTGAACTGAAAAAGCGTCCTCCGTTCTGGGTTGATGAAGACCGCTACTCGGCGAGGGGATAGAGATAGAATGTCACGCTGCACGTGATTGCGAGAACGGCCTTCGAAACTAGTTTACTGTGAGCTTGTGGGTTGGTCACGTTACAAATTTGTAATCATCTGCTCATCATCCGGCCAAAGTCCGCATTTTACCAATATTTATGATTATCGCGCGCCCGCAGCGAACATCTTCTTCCCGCCAAAAGTGCCTGGCGTAGCTAATGGACCAGAGCTGACTTTGGCCCGCCACACACAATGCTGCGATGCAGCCCGTTGAGGAAGATATTTACTATAGGTGCTGTTTGTGGACACGCTATTGGACGGGTTTTAGCTGGATTAGTGTTTTCGTTTAACCTCCCATTGGCTGCAGGGTGTACGTAGCATATTCAACGCCGTTTTCTTTATTCCACTGCAACTGTTCTTCATTCATCATTAGGCCACTAAGTGCTTCAAAGCCGACAATGTTTGCCATGAATATAAGACCGTTCTCGCCTTCTTTTGCTACAGTCCAGCCTGTATGTGCATCGCTCGCAGAAGCAATGTTCGCTTCAAGCCTAGTAATCATATTGTTCCAAGTGCATTTAAAGTTTGCTCACATACAAATATTCATCATTATTCTCCGTTTAATGAATTACAATTCCACCCGTAGCTTGCATGGTATGGAAACCAACACGTATCAGATTGTTTGGAGGGCTGTCTCAGATATTGTGCTTGATCAAGTGTAGTTTTAACTGGCTTATTTAGATTGGATTGATGTTTTTTGGCCTTAAAAATGTTTGTAACTGTTTATAACTTTTAGTTATGAACAAAAATAAAGGCGCCAACGACCTAAGTCATTGACACCTTTTATCTAAATGGCTCCGGCGGTAGGGATCGAACCTACGACCAATTGATTAACAGTCAACTGCTCTACCGCTGAGCTACGCCGGACCACTAATGCGGCTATAGCTTGGAGAATTTGTGAGGTCTAGTCTAAAAGTTTGATAATAGTCTTAGAGTAGAGAATATTTTGTGTGATGGTCCAGTAAGCCCTGGGCAGATATAATATTGCGGGTATTCAGATCGATCAGATGGGCCAAAACGTTGCGGGTTGCGGCGGATATAAGTCGAGGATCAATATCTGTATAAATACGCTGTGCCAGCCCTCTCGCGTTATCAGGCTTTTGTGCTAACATCATTATGATTTGTTTTTCGCGTATGGCACGATGTGCTAGCAGCCAGCGTACCCTTGATGGCCCGTCTTCGATATGCTCTCCATGCCCAGGTAGGTAATCTGTTTCTTGGCGAGTCAAAAGGCGGTCGCAACTGCGCCTGAAAGCGTTCAGGTCTCCATCAGGAGGAGAGATCATAGAGCTAGCCCATCCCATCACATGGTCACCGCAAAATAGATATTTTCCATAAGAAAATACCATATGATTGCCAAAATGCCCTGGTGTCCAAATCCCAGAAATTAACTCGTCACCATGCTCAAGTTCAACGCCATCTGGAAGCTTAATATCCGGCTTAAATCCGATATCTACACCTTCACCCCCTCCAATTGTGCCTAATTTGGCAAGCGCCACCATTTCAATGCTGCGTCCGGCGAAACTGTCGCCATAGGCATAGATTTTAGCATTGCTGCTTTTGCTTAGTGCTTTAGCCAGCGGCGAATGGTCTAGATGGGAGTGTGTAACTAAGATTTTTGTGATTTGCGTACCTGGTTCAATTGCATTCAATATGTTTGCCAAGTGATTTGGGTCATCTGGCCCAGGATCAATGACTGCAATATCGGTATGGCCTACGAGATAAGTGTTTGTGCCGGTAAAGGTCATCGGTGATGGGTTGGCGGCCATTATTCGGCGTATTGACGGGGCTATTAATTCAACCATTCCTTCTGCGCTCTCAACTTGGTAAAGTAACCCTATGATAGGCACCTACTTAAAAAGACTTCTACCCCGAACGCTCTATGGCCGCGCCGCAGCTATTTTGCTTTTGCCGATGTTGACTTTGCAACTGGCGGTAACTGCTGTCTTTGTGCAACGGCATTTTGAAGATGTCACGGTGCAAATGACCAATAACTTATTGTTTGAGATCAAAATGGTTCTTGATGAGCTAAACAACCGATCAATTTCCAATGTGGCGGGCACCATGGCGCAGTCGTTAAGATTAGAATTGCGCAGCTGGGATGGCGTAATAAGTGAAAATAGCCCTGTTTTTTATGATATTTCAGGCCGTACTATCACCCCTTTAATTTTTGAAAAATTACCGAAGGTGTATGACATAGATTTATCTGATTTGGATCAGGTATCCATAGGTATGGAGAGCGCAAAGGGCCTGATTAAAATTGTATTTGCTCGTAATCGAGTTTCAGCGTCAAACCCTCATCAAGTCCTTGTTCTTATGGTGTTTACTGGAATTTTTATGACAGTAATTGCTTTTTTCTTTCTTCGCAATCAATTGCGCCCAATAAAAAGGCTATCATTGGCGTCGGCGGCCTTTGGGCGTGGGCAGAGCGTAGCATTTAACCCAACTGGTGCCATCGAAGTCCGGGCGGCTGGACATGCCTTTTTAGACATGCGCGATCGAATTGAGCGACAAATAGAACAGCGGACAATGATGCTTAGCGGAGTCAGCCATGATTTACGTACCCCCATCACGCGACTACAATTGGGGCTAGAGCTTCTGGATGGGCCTGAGGTGCAAGACCTCAAAAAGGACGTTGATTCGATGCGATTTATGGTAGATTCTTTTCTTAACTATGCACGGGATTCGGCAGCGGATCCTGTGGCTGATGTAGATCTTGTGGACCTTTTGACAGAATTGGGGCTGCGGCTTTCTCCGCCCGTGAAGCCCCGGGTTGTCGGCAGTCCCCGCCTTCTTGCACTACGCCAAGTTCCAGTTGCCCGAGCTTTAGATAATTTATTAACTAATGCCCTGCGCTATGCGGATTGCGTGCAAATTTTGATTAGGTTTGAAACTCAAGATATTAGTATTTTTGTGTCAGATAATGGTCCTGGAATTCCTGCGGATCAGCGTGATCAGGCCATTAAACCCTTTGTAAGGCTTGAAGCTGCGCGGGGGCAAAATCACGGTAGTGGTGTAGGCCTTGGTTTGGCTATAGCAGCCGATGTTGCCAAGTCTCATGGCGGTTCTTTAATTTTAAATGACAGTGCCGAATTAGGAGGCCTGTCTGTAGAAGTTAGATTACCGCTTTAAGATTATCTAAGCATATTGATTATTATCCAGCGTAACTTTGAGGCATGGTACGTGTGCTCGTAAAATAAGGCCACGCGGATTAGTACAAGGTGTTGTTAGACTAACTTGACGGTTTCGCGGCTGATCCCTATCAGGCAAATGACAACATGTTTTCCTTTTAAACACTTCAACATGTCTCCTGAAATTATCCGATTGGCGGTTATGTATTACGTACTCGATCCACTAAGACCTCGCCAAGTTGAGTACATTTTGCGGTAACGGGGTATCGATATTTTCCATGAAACGGTTCGATTTTGGTTGGCGGTTGGGTCAACGTTTGTGTGAGAAATCCGTGAGAATAGGGCAGGTTATTACACAAATTGGAGTGGTTCCTGACTGAAGTATTTGTCAAAATAAACGGTAAGAGATTTTAGCTTTGGCGTGTCATCAATCATGAAGGTGACGTGCTGGAAAGTTTTGCAACCAAACGGCGTAACAAAGCTGCGGCTAAGAAGTTCCTGAAAAAAATACAAAAGCACGGTTTACCAAAGATTGTCATTACGGATAAGTTACCGTCTTATAGGGTTGCTTTTCATGAACTTGGCGTTGCTGATAGGCAGCTTTGCGGTGGCCAACCCGATAATAGTTGTGAAAATTCAGATCTATTATTGGGGAACCATAACGTACAATGCCACGTTTTAAAACAGCAAAAATCCTGCAGAAA
>CESU01009867.1_pt1 | contig 13313 bp, 7 predicted proteins | sample 531141 | NCBI WGS metagenome assembly CESU01 (sample SAMEA2621401, study PRJEB7988) | marine metagenome | isolation source: saline water (ENVO:00002010), including
AAAGGTGAGTTTTTGGGAGAAACGTTTCACTCTACAGAAGGACTTTCCGAGTTTATAAGATACTTAGATAGCAATCGTGATCCTATAATGAAAAAGGTGATTGCTTTTGAAGGTGAAAAAAATGGAGTCCCTGTTGAAGTAGCAATGATTTATAACACATCATATGCTGAAAACTTACATTCCTATGTAAATAACATAAACACTCACGAAGGTGGGACGCATTTATCTGGTTTCCGACGTGGATTGACACATACTCTAAAAAAGTATGCCGACGAGTCTGGGATGCTAGATAAACTTAAATTTGACATTGCAGGTGATGATTTCCGGGAAGGATTGACCGCCATTATATCTGTTAAAGTTCAAGAACCTCAGTTTGAAGGTCAAACAAAAACAAAATTAGGAAATCGTGAAGTATCTGCTTCTGTTAGTCAGGCCGTCTCGCAAATGCTAACAGATTATTTGGAAGAAAACCCAGACGATGCAAAAATAATTGTCCAAAAAGTTATTTTAGCTGCGCAAGCACGTCATGCGGCTCAAAAAGCGCGTGAAATGGTGCAGAGGAAAACAGTTATGAGCATGGGAGGGTTGCCTGGGAAACTGAGTGACTGTTCGGAGCAAGATCCTGCTAAATGTGAAGTATTCCTTGTTGAGGGAGATTCGGCAGGCGGTACCGCTAAGCAAGGTCGTGACCGTGCATTTCAAGCAATATTGCCTTTAAGAGGTAAAATATTAAATGTCGAAAAAGCGATGCAGCATAAAGTGTTTGAAAACGAAGAAATCAAAAACATTTTTACAGCGCTCGGAGTTACAATTGGAACTGAAGAAGACAGCAAGGCTTTAAATTTATCGAAATTACGTTATCATAAAATTGTGATTATGTGTGATGCAGATATTGATGGTAGTCACATTGCAACGCTTATCATGACCTTCTTTTTTAGATATATGAAAGAGTTGATTGAAGGTGGTCATGTTTATATTGCTACTCCTCCTTTGTACCTTGTTAAAAAAGGACAAAAGAAGCAGTATGCCTGGAGTGATGCAGAACGCGACTCCATTGTTGAGAGTTTTGGGGGTAGTGCAGGTATTCAGCGATATAAAGGTCTTGGTGAAATGAATGCCAGTCAACTTTGGGATACAACTATGAACCCTGAGTTCAGGACTCTGCGTCAAGTTCAAATTGACAACGGTACTGAAGCAGACCGTATTTTTTCTATGCTTATGGGAGATGACGTGCCACCAAGAAGAGAGTTTATTGAGAAAAATGCAATTTATGCCAATATTGATGCTTAAGTGGATGTTTTTAATAACTTAAAAATGAAGAAATTAATCCTTTTTTGCTTTTTATTACTTGGTCTAAACCCAACAAAAGCACAAGGAATTGGGAGCTTATTGCTCGCTGGTGAAGATGGTAGTTTGCTAGTCGAAAACTATCTCAATCCCGCTGTTAATGGTCTAATGAGTGGAATGAATAGTGGTTGGTATTCAACTGCTAAAACTCATAAGAAACTAGGTTTTGATGTTACTATAGGAATGAATGCCTCTTTTACTCCATCAAAAGATCAAATGTTCGATTTTTTTTCTAGCAATTATAATTATATAACAGTTGCTGACGGGGCTGATGAGCTTCCTACAGTCTTAAGTGATAATGAATCCGAGACAGCATTTAATGTTTCTATTCCAACTCTTAGTGGTGACCTTAAAGTTGGTTCTTTTACGATGCCAGGAGGGGTTGCAAGTGAACTCCCCATTAATGCCATTCCAACCCCTTTTGTACAATTTGGTTTGGGATTGCCCTACAAAACAGAAGTAAAATTTAGATATGTTCCAGATTTAAATTATGATGCTAAAGTAAATGGAAGTTCAATTGGAATCGGACTTCAACATGATTTGACACAATATCTTGGGCTATTAGGAAAGCTTCCGTTTAGTATTTCAGTTATGGGAGCCTATTCAACAGTAAATATTGAGTATGCTATTGGTAAAAATCTATCAGATCAAATATCCGTAAGTAATGGTCTAGCCCGTTTTGCGTTAGATACATGGACCATCCAAGCATTAGGGTCTTTAGATTTAAAAATTCTTACATTTTATGCTGGACTTGGCTATAACAGTGGAACATCTAAATTTAATGTAAATGGAGATTATACATTATCTTATGATCTTCAAGATTTAAATCAAAACTCGGTCGGTACTATTATTGAAAATATTTCAGACCCTATCAATTTGGCTTTTAGTTCTAGTGGAACTAGAGCAACAATTGGAACACGTTTAAATCTATTATTTTTTAAGATTTTTGCAGACTATACTATACAAGATTACAATACACTATCGGCAGGAGTTGCCTTTAGTATCAGATAATTAATTACAATAACACAAAATAAAAATTATGAAAATAACAGTAGTTGGCGCAGGTGCCGTAGGAGCAAGTTGTGCAGAGTACATTGCTATTAAAAACTTTGCTTCAGAAGTCGTTTTATTAGATATTAAACAAGGCTTTGCAGAAGGAAAAGCAATGGACTTAATGCAGTGCGCTTCTCTAAACGGATTTGACACAAAAATAACAGGTTCTACCAATGATTACAGTAAAACTTCAAATAGTGATATTTGTGTTATTACATCTGGTATTCCACGAAAGCCAGGAATGACTCGTGATGAGTTAATAGGAATTAATGCTGGAATAGTAAAAACAGTTTCTACGAGTTTAGTAGAGTACTCTCCAAACACAGTCCTTATTGTAGTGAGTAACCCTATGGATACGATGACGTATTTAACACACAAATTAACAGGGCTTCCAAAGCATAAAATTATAGGAATGGGTGGTGCTCTAGATTCAGCACGCTTTAAATACCGACTAGCTGAGGCCTTAAGAGCGCCAATTAGTGATGTTGACGGAATGGTTATTGGTGGTCACAGTGATGTCGGAATGGTACCTTTGATCTCGCATGCAACTCGTAATAGTATTAAAGTTTCAGAATTTATTTCTAACGATCGATTGGAGCAAGTAAAAAAAGACACTAAGGTAGGAGGTGCTACGTTGACAAAACTATTAGGAACTTCTGCATGGTATGCTCCAGGAGCAGCGGTAAGTGGTTTAGTTCAAGCAATTGCATGTGATCAGAAAAAGATATTCCCATGTTCAGTCTTATTAGAAGGTGAGTATGGACTATCTGATTTATGTATTGGAGTCCCTGTAGTGCTAGGTGCCAATGGAATTGAAGAAATCATTGAAATAGAGTTAAGTGAAAGTGATAAAGTACATTTACACACAAGCGCTGAAGGCGTTAAAAAAACAAACTCATTATTAGAAGTTTAGATATATCATCAATGTGATTTTTCTACTTCTTGAAGTTCATCTAACCTCTTTTTATTGAAAATATAGTAATATATTGTCAAATCACATCGTAAATCATATATTTGCTCGTTTATTAAAATTAAAGCAGACAAAAATAATTCATAATGCAAAATAAAGGACTAGTAAAGTTATTTGCTATCTTATTTGGTTTGGTAAGTATTTACCAATTATCATTTAGCTTCAAAGCAAATCAAATAGAAGACAGCGCAACACAGCTTGCTATTGAGAAAATAGCTGACACAGAATCAGATTACGATGCTAAGCGTGTTCTTGAACGAGGGAAGTATTTGGACTCTCTTAAAAATGAACAAGTTTTTAATATTGGAATTGCTAAGTTTAACTATGATGAAGTTAAAGAGAAAGCCATGAACCTTGGTCTGGATCTTAAAGGTGGAATAAATGTAATTCTTCAGATTTCTGTAAAAGATATTCTTGTTGGTTTAGCCAATGGAAGTAAAGACCCTGCGTTCAGAAAAGCATTAAGCGATGCAGAAGAGCTTCAGAAAGATAGTCAGAACACCTATTTAGAAGATTTTTTCGTTGCTTTTGAAGCAATTGAAGGAGATACTAAACTAGCATCTCCAGATGTTTTTGCAAATCGTACTCTAAGCGAGGAAGTTACTTTTGATATGTCAGATGATGAGGTCAAACCTGTATTGTCAGCTAAAATTGACGAATCAATTATATCCGCTTTTGAAGTTTTACGTAAACGTATTGACAAGTTTGGGGTAACCCAGCCAAATATACAGCGTATAGGGAATTCCGGTCGTATCTTAGTTGAACTGCCAGGGGCTAAGGAAATAGAGCGTGTTAAGGGTTTATTACAAAGCACTGCTCAACTTGAATTTTGGGATGCTTTTAAAGGAGAAGAATTTGGAACCTTTATTTTTAAAGCCAATGATGCATTAAAAGAAATTGTTAATAGTGACGTTAATGTTGCTTCTGACGAAACTACAGAATCTGTAGAAGATGCTATTTCTGATATTATTGGAGATACTGACGCTGAACAACTAAATGACGGAGAAGTAAACCCATTAATTGATTTAATCCGATCGCCCGGATATAATGGTGGGCCTGTAATTGCTTCTTTTGAACAAAAAGACAAGCAACTTGTTTCGGACTACCTTAACAATCCACAAGTGCGTGCGTTATTATCTGCAGAACAACGTTACGCAAAGTTTGTGTGGGGTATTCCACAAGTACAGCAAACTATTGGAGAGGATTCTCAGAACATAGAACTGGTAGAATTGTATGCACTAAAAGGTAATCGAGATAATAAGCCACCACTTAGTGGGGCTGTGATTACCGATGCTCGCCAAGCTTTCCAACAAAATGGAAGTCCAAGCGTTTCAATGCAAATGAATTTAAAAGGAGCTAAGGTCTGGGAAGAAATGACTGGAAATGCATTTAACACTGCAGGTCAAATAGCAATTGTTTTAGACGAAATAGTATATTCAGCACCAGGAGTTACTACTGGGCCTATTGCTGGTGGTAACTCGGAGATATCGGGTTCTTTCACTTTAAATGAAGCTGTGGATTTAGCTAACGTGTTGAGAGCAGGAAAATTACCAGCCTCTGCAGATATTGTGCAAGCGGAAGAAGTTGGGCCCTCTTTGGGTCAAGAAGCGATTGATAGTGGAATGAAATCATTTTTAATTGCTTTGGCATTGGTGCTTTTATGGATGTTATTTTATTATGGTAAAGCAGGGATTTATTCAAATATTGCCTTATTGTTTAATATTGTATTAATCTTTGGAATCCTTTCTGGACTTGGGGCTGTTTTAACCTTGCCAGGTATAGCAGGTATCGTGTTAACGATTGGTATCGCAGTGGATGCAAATGTTCTTATTTACGAACGTATCCGTGAAGAGTTATTTAAAGGAAAAGGCTATAAAGAATCTGTTAGAGACGGATTTAGTAACGCATTGTCTTCTATCTTAGATGCTAATATTACTACAGGTTTAACAGCATTGATATTATATGTATTTGGATCAGGTCCTATAAAAGGATTTGCAACAACTCTTTTGATAGGTATTTTAACGTCCTTATTTACAGCAATTTTTATCTCAAGATTACTAATTGACTGGCACCTAAATCGAGGAGGAAAATTAGAGTTTTCAACTGGAATGACTAAAGGCTTATTTAGATCTATTAATATCGAATTTCTAAAAAAACGCAAAATCGCATACCTTATTTCAGGAACGATTATAATTGCTGGACTCGGTTCGTTATTCACAACTGGTTTAGATCAAGGAATTGATTTTGTCGGGGGAAGAACATATACAGTTCGTTTTGCAAAAGACATGAACACGGAAGAGGTTAAGACAGCTTTAAATGATGTATTTAATAGTGCTGAGGTTAAAACAATTGGAAGTGCAAACCAATTAAAAATATCTACTAAATATAAAGTGAACGAAAACTCTGCCGAAGTAGATCAAGAAGTTCAACAAAAACTATATCAGGCTTTAGTGCCGTTTTTACCTGAGTCAATAACCTATAGTCAGTTTATAAACGCTGAGAATAACGTCGGGAAAATGTATTCAGGAAAAGTAAGCCCTACCATAGCAGATGATATTAAGAAATCTTCTGTGTGGGCTATCTTAGGTTCTCTGATTGTAGTGTTTCTTTATATACTATTAAGGTTTAAAAAATGGCAATTCTCATTAGGGGCTGTAGCTGCAGTATTTCATGATGTTTTAATTGTATTAGGGATATTCTCAATTGCATGGAAATTCTTACCATTTAGCATGGAAATAGACCAGGCATTTATTGCTGCTATTTTGACTGTGATAGGATATTCTTTAAATGATACTGTTGTAGTGTTTGATAGAATTAGAGAGTATTTAAATGAACATACAAGTTGGAAATTTGAAAAAGTAGTCAATAGTGCACTAAGTAGTACATTGAGTCGTACATTAAACACATCTCTAACTACTTTAGTTGTATTGTTAGCTATGTTTACATTTGGAGCTGACTCTCTTAGAGGTTTATTGTTTGCTCTTATAGTAGGAGTTCTTGTTGGAACTTACTCATCGTTGTTTATTGCAACGCCAATAATGCACGATACACTTAAACGTTTAGACAAAAAAGAGAAATAATTCCTTTATGGTATGTTAAAAAAAAATCCACTCATTTGAGTGGATTTTTTTATATGTGTTTATAAACTAATCAGCTTTTGGTTTGTATAAGAACATAAAATAAAGTCCGACAATTAAAAAAGGAACACTTAATACTTGCCCAGTATTAAGGCCCAAGATCCAATCTTCTCTGCTGTCAATTTGTGCAATTTTAAATTGCTCTACGACAACTCTTACTGACATTAAAAGAACTAAGAAAAGGCCAAATAAGAACCCTGTTTGAGTGCTTTTTTTTGTTTTCCAGTACAAAAAGAAGAGTGATAGAAATACAAACACATAACCAAATGCTTCATATAATTGACCAGGATGTCTAGGAATACTGTCGAATTGTCTAAATATAATAGCTAATGAAAAACCTTCTTCGGTTGGTTTTCCAATCATTTCAGAATTGAAAAAGTTCCCAACACGAATAAATACAGCTCCTAATGCGGAAGCAATAACTACGCGATCAAGAATCCAAAGTACAGATTTTTTTAATATTTTTTTATTGTAAACATACATTGATATGATCATCCCGATGGCCGCTCCATGGCTGGCTAAACCACGGAATCCTGTAAACTGAATTCCGCCAATAAAACTGAAAGGAAGAAATACACTAAAAAAGTCTTCTTTAAATAGTTCAGATTGATAAAACACTACATGTCCCAGTCTAGCACCAATCATAATACCTAAAACAGAATACATAAATAGACTCTCTAATTTTTCTTCTGATTGGCCTTCGCTTTTGTATATTTTTTTCATGAGATAATAACCGATAATAAATGCGGCCATCCACATAAGACTATAGTAGTGGATTTTAAAATATCCAAAAACGTCAATGCCATCAGATATAGGATCCCAAACTGTTTGTAGAAAATACATAGTTATTAATTTTGATTGTAAATATAGAAAATTGAGATGACTAGAGTCTAACACAAGCGTATTAAATAAAGTTCTATTTTTTGGGTACTGGGTCGAATCCAGACCCTCCCCAAGGTTGACAACGCAAAATCCTTTTAACTCCTAAATAGCTGCCTTTAAAAAAACCGTGAGATAGTAAAGCCTCTTTTGTGTAGTGTGAACAAGTGGGCTGAAATCTGCAACTTGAGGGAAAAAAAGGAGAGATGAGTTTTTGATAAAGCTTTATCATAAATAACAAAGGCGCAATCAAAATCGTTTTCATCTCTTTTAATCTAATATGAATGTCGTACCGTCTTTACCATCTTTAAGCTGTATTCCAATTCCAATTAACTCATCTCTGATTTTGTCAGAAAGTGCAAAGTCTTTTTGAGCTCTCGCTTCATTTCTCATATTAATAAGTAGCTCTATCGTTGCTCCAAGTTTATTATTTTGATCATTTGTAGCTATATTTTCAAGCCCTAAGATGTCAAATACAAACTGTTGCATAGTCTCTTTTAATATAGATAAGTTTGAGTTAGTAATACTTGCTTTGTTGTCTTTGATTTGGTTAATATATTTCACAGCACTAAATAGCTCTGCTATTAGAATGGGCGTATTAAAGTCGTCATTCATCGCAGCGTAGCAATTAGACCTCCATTTAATAGTGTCAAAATCATTTGCATCTTTAGTTGCTTCAATCTTAGACAGCGAAGACACGGCCTCCATAAGCTTTGTAAACCCTTTTTCAGAAGCTAACAATGCATCATTGCTAAAATCTAGAATACTTCTGTAGTGGGCTTGCATCATAAAAAACCGAACTACTGGAGCCGAAAACCCTTTGGTTAGTTTATCGTTATCTCCATTCAAAATTTCAGCAGGTAAAATATTGTTACCTGTCGATTTAGCCATTTTTTGACCATTTAAGGTCAGCATATTAGCATGCATCCAATAGTTTACTGGTGAATGGTTGTGCCATGCTTTTGCTTGAGCAATTTCACACTCGTGATGAGGGAATTTTAAATCCATCCCGCCTCCGTGAATATCAAAATTTTCTCCAAGGTACTTTGTACTCATTGCCGTACATTCTAAATGCCAGCCAGGAAATCCATCACTCCAAGGAGAAGGCCAACGCATAATATGCTGAGGTTCTGCTTTTTTCCAAAGTGCAAAATCTTGTGGATTTTTTTTATCAGATTGACCATCTAACAATCTAGTGTTGTGTATAAGATCTTCAACATTTCTTCCGCTTAAAATCCCATAATTATTCGATTCGTTATATTTTAATACATCAAAATAAATAGATCCATTTGCTTCATAAGCAAGCTCTTTTTCTAGAATTGTTTTGATGATCTCTATTTGTTCTACGATATGTCCAGTAGCTGTAGGTTCAATACTAGGTGGTAGAAAGTTAAACGTATTTAAAATATTGTGAAAATCAACGGTATAGCGTTGAACCACTTCCATAGGTTCAATTTGCTCTAGTCTTGCTTTTTTTGCAATTCGATCTTCCCCTTGATCCGCATCATTTTCAAGATGACCAGCATCAGTGATATTTCGAACATAACGCACTTTGTAGTCGAGATGTTTAAAATATCTAAAGATCATGTCAAAAGACATGAACGTTCTTACATTTCCAAGATGTACATTACTGTAAACTGTAGGGCCACAAACATACATTCCAATCGCACCTTCACTTAAAGATTTGAAAACCTCTTTTTCACCTGTAAGGGTATTATAAATTTGAAGTTTGTTTGAAGTGTATTTGCCCATATTTAGAAGATTAAAATTTTGTCTCCATTTGTATATAATTTAAAAACTCTCTTTTAGTTTCTTTTTCTTTAAATTTTCCACCAAATTCGCTAGTCACGGTGCTACTTTCGATATCTCTAATCCCTCTAGAGTTGACGCACAGATGCTTGGCATCAATGACACAGGCAACATCTTTAGTGTTTAGTACACTTTGAAGCTCTTTAACAATTTGAATAGTAAGCCGTTCTTGAACTTGAGGTCGCTTTGAGAAATGATCAACTATTCGATTCATTTTAGAGAGCCCTACAACAGTCCCATTCGAAATGTATGCAACATGTGCTCTTCCTACTATTGGAAGAAAATGATGCTCACAAGTTGAATAAACGGTAATGTTCTTTTCAACTAGCATTTCTCCATACTGGTACTTATTTTCAAAAGTCGATGCTTTAGGTTTTTTATTTGGATTAAGACCTCCAAAAATTTCATTTACAAACATTTTTGCCACTCGGTTAGGAGTGCCCTTTAGACTATCGTCTGTCAAGTCTAACCCTAAAGTTTCCATGATATGTCGAACATCAAGTTTGATCAGGTTTATTTTTTCGTCTTCGCTTAGTTTGAATGCGTCAGGACGCATGGGTGTTTCCGACGATGTACCCACATGATTATCTCCTATTGCATCAAACGTTTTAATATTATTTTTCAGTCCCATTCGAAATTTGGAATAAAGTTATCTATAGATTAAGAACTACAAAGATAATTAAATTCGCTCTTTGAAGCTTTTATTTTTCCTTAATAATTTCATTTTTTTAAATAGAATTATAAAAAATTCACTATTTTTCTAACCGTTATTTTTCTCTCAATTAATAAATGACAATAATGTCTAGTGATTTAGAGTTAAATCGTTAAAAAGCCTGTTAAAATGAAATTAAATATCCTAATAATATTAATTACATTAGTTTCTCTGAAGAGTAATTCACAAGTAGTGAAAGCTACTTCCACTCCGCTAATAGTCTTTAATTCTAATACGTCTTCAGAATTCACTTCGGATGAACTAAATAAACTTAAAACAGTATATGGAGCAGCTTTAAAAGTCGAAATTTTAGAACGGCCAATACGCGTTTTAGCAATGAAAGAAATTCTGAGAAATAGGGTATTAGTAAAAGAGATCACTGATCCAAGAAAACATAAGCCATGTCCGATGCTTTCTGAAGTTTCTCTTTTTGATGCTTTTGCACCAAAACTTAAAAGAGATGCAGCTTTCAGCCCAAATTCATTCAATCCTCTTAAATACAATTTTGAATTTCACAAACCTGGATTTCAAATGTTTCGTGTCGACGACTCAAATTATTTCATCATAATAAAACCCCAACACTACAATAATTAGTTATGAAAAATAAAATATTTATTCTTGTAGTTTTACTTTTTTCTGTCTTTAGCATTTCTGCCCAGGAACGTGAATGTGGAATGGAAGCTCACATGGCTGAAATGATGAAAGATCCTGATTTTGCACGCGAATGGGAGCTTAATCAAAACAAATTTAAAAATGCAGTTAAACTTAGTTTGGATACTGAGTTTAGACAAGCCTTCATGGACCCTATAGTGATACCAGTAGCAGTACATTTTCCTGAAGGTCTGGAATCAGATCGTGCTTGTTTAGAAGCTTTAGCGCAGAATCAAATTGATATACTTAACGGAGATTTTACAGCTACTAATCCAGATGCCAACCTTTGGTCTACTACCGCAAGCGCCTTTTACCCAGGAGTGAACCATGGTGCAGCAGACATTCAGTTTTGTATAGCTACGGCATTTCATCCAGAAGACACTGACGCAGATCTTGTTGAAGGAGGGCCTGCAGTTACAATAGGGTATGACTTTGGTGGAGGTAATGACGCAGATAGTAATTGGTCTGGATACATGAATTTCTTAGTAAAAGATATAGGAGGTGGACTGTTAGGATATTCCCCTTTGGGTGGGAGTATTCAAGCTGGTCAGTCAGTAGTAATTAATCTAGGGGCTTTTGGTTCGGGCGCTGGATGTCCAGACTCTGGAATTGTTCCTAATGCCCCCTATAATCTAGGACGGACAGTTACACACGAATTGGGGCATTTTTATCAATTAGAGCATCCTTTTTCTGGTTCATGTGACTCTGATGATGGAGTTGCGGATACTCCAAATATTGTTGATGCCAATTATGGTTGTCCAGCCCCTGGAACAATCGATGGCTGTGAAGTTGGTGAGTTTGCACTCACAATGAGTTATATGGACTATGGAGATGATGCGTGTTTATACATGTTTTCCGAAGGTCAAACAGATATTGTAGATATATATGTAGCTAGTGTTCTCCTACCTCAGTTTAAACCTGGAACTGTACCAGTTTGTGTTGAAGTACCTCAATATATAATGAGTGATGATACAGTGACAACATGTAATGGTATTTTTTATGATTCAGGCGGTGCTGATGATGGCCCGACAGGGAACTATAGTAATAATGAGGTTTTTACATTCACTATTTGTCCAGAAAATGCTGGGCAATCTACACAACTTAACTTTACGGAGTTTGCCACACAGAACAATGCAGATATAATGAGTATTTATAATGCTTCTGATGCTTCTGACCCTGCAACTCTTGTTGGAGATTACTCTGGCACTAATGGACCTACTGAACCTGTGATAGCTTCATTAACCAATCCAACTGGATGTTTAACTATTGTTTTTACCAGTACTGGAGCTATTACTGACGCAGGCTGGTTAGCATTTATTTCTTGTGTAGACCCTCCGGCAGAATGCCAAGATATAATTGCTCAGTTAGACACTACGTCTCCGGGAGTTGATTCTGAGGATGTTATTTTAGTTTGCCCTGGAGAAGAAATCACCTTAAGTGGAAGTGGCCAGTTTTCTGAGCCTGGCGGAGGAGTTGGTGCGGCTTACATTTGGGATATTGGAGATGGTACTTCAATTAGTGGACAGACTGTGACCTTTTCATTTGACGAACCTGGTGTGTATATTGCTAATTTAAATATATGGGATACAAATACATCGGTTTTCCCGGAAGGTTGTAAAAATGATAATAGAATTAATCAGTACATTCAGGTAAGTACAACACCTACTTTTGAAGCTTCTGAAGATACTGTTAATCCAATTTGTTTTGGAGACACCTCAACAATTACTCCTTTGGTTATTCCTACTCCTTATATTAACGAATGTACAGTTCCAGAAAGTAATGTTACATTTTTACCTGACGGTAACGGTACTTCATATCAAACTTGTATTGTAGTAGATTGTTTTGAGGAGGATCAAACTTTAGAATTAATAACCCAATTGCAAGACATTTGTTTAAATATTGAACACTCTTATCTGGGAGACTTAGATATAATAATTGAAAGTCCTAACGGTCAACAGGCTTTTTTACACCAATATCCATCAGGAAATAATACTTATCTTGGATCTCCACTTGATAATTTTGCTAATACAGACCCTGGAGTTGGTACAGATTACTGTTTTTCTATGTCTGGAACTACAACATTAGTTAATGGACCTACTGTCTTGGCAGGAGATCCACAGGGTAATTCTATTGCAGAAGGCACTTACTTACCTATTGATTCTTTTGATCAACTAATTGGAAGTCCCTTAAATGGGAATTGGTGTATCACCGTCACAGATAATTTATCCATTGATAATGGTTACTTGTTTAACTGGACGTTAAATTTTGATACTTCTATTGTTCCTACATCTTTGTCTTTCACTCCAGAAATTGTTTCTGGGTTCTGGGAAGGAGACGAGCCAACAATCGATGAAGTTAATGGAGATACTATTACTATAACACCAGATTCTGATGGCCAGTTCTGTTATACTTACACTGTTTTGGATAATTTTGGATGTGAATATTCTGATGAGATATGTGTTGAGGTATTACCTGAACTTGTCCATGATTTACCTAATGACTTATTTATATGTGATCCAGTCTCATCGGATGCTATTTTTAATTTGTCTCCAAACGAAGCAACTGTGCTTGCTCCCAATACCAATCCAGAAAACTTTGTAGTAACATTTCACAATTCACAAGACGCTGCAGAAAACGATACAGATCCTATTGCAAATCCGTCATCTTATATTGGATTAGACGAAGAGGTTGTATTTCTTCGATTTGAATATCTTGATTCAAATTGTTTCGAAATAGAAACATTTCAACTTTTATT